>JAEEGL016551214.1_pt1 | contig 97909 bp, 100 predicted proteins | sample 9134231 | NCBI WGS metagenome assembly JAEEGL01 (sample SAMN16246548, study PRJNA631951) | gut metagenome | biome: gut microbiome; feature: rumen; material: fiber-attached | host: Bos | place: Iran: Karaj | collected 2018-10 | reverse complement strand
GGAAGAGACACTAAACATAAACGATTACGTAAATGCCAAAAACTATATGCCAAATGTAAAAGATAAAGATAAAAGAAGAGGATATGAAGAAAGGTTAGAAGCTGTTAAAGCATTAATAGATGAAGCAAGAAAACCAGAAGATGATAATATAAACAAAGATTATGGAATTTGCAAATGGGAATATTACCGTGCATATTCTGATAATTTTAAAAAATACTATTCTAGTCCATTAGCTTTTTCTGAATGTATCCCAGAAGGCGCATTAAGTAGTGGAGATTCACTTCCTTTAATAATATGGTTGCATGGATCTGGTGGAGATGTGTATTCTGCTTATGTTGGTGGTGGTTTAATTAAAATTAGTGAGGATTGGAGTGAAACAGGTCTAAAAAATATTCCAGCTATATTAATGGCACCACAGTTAGATAAGGATACTAACTGGGGAGATACAAAAGCACTTGAAACAATAAAAGCAATGATAAAATTTGCCAAAGAAAAACATAACATAGATACTGATAAAGTTGTTTTAATGGGACATAGTATGGGGGGATCAGGAGTAGTTTCTGTTGCAGCTAGCAATAAAGATTTATTTTCGTCACTTGTCATAATGAGCGGATATTCATCAGGGCCAGGTAAAAATGTTAGCTATTTTAAAATGATTCCATTAAGAGGATATACAGAGGTTTTGGGCAATGTTGATCCTAATACGGGTGAAAAAAGAAAAACTGGTGAAATTATGAAATCCTTTTTTAAAGAATCAGGTCATTTGGATGATTTAACTATATACGAAGGAGCTAAACACGGTGAAATTCCTAAAATAGCATTTACTGAAGATATAGATAATGATGGGATATCAGATTTAATATATTGGGCACTATCGCAAACTAGAAATTAAAATAAAACTCAATTTTTTAATATTAAATAACATAATACAATTATTTTAATAATTATATTATTAAAAAAGGTTGAATCATTTAAATTCAACCTTTCTATTATTCTTTATGTAAGTTTTTTTATTTGAATGTCCTGACATTAATAATACTTCTATTGTTAACTTACTAGTCATATTAGCAACCATTTTTGGAGTTAATTTTTCATTAATTATATATACTATATCTGTTGGTTTAATACTATCATCAATTTTAATTGCCATCATATTCATTGATGTTTGACCTATTGAGTAGTATTTTCTATTATTTATTAATACGTAATGTGAATTGATTCCATATCCAATACCATTATTATATCCTATTGGAATAATTGCTATTTTTATATCTTCTTTTGCTTTATATGAAAGGCCATATCCAACATATTCACCTTTATTAATATTTTTAATTTGCAATATATTAGTATACATTTTAATAGCAGGTTTTATATCTAATTCTACATCTGTTATTATTTTACTTAAATTATATTTTTTTTGCATATATTTGTTTCGTACATTTCTAAGTTTATTAATAATACCATGGTTATTGGTTCTAATTGTTGGGTTATATCCATACATAATACTTCCTAATCTAACACCATTAGTCCATTTAATTTTTTCATGTGCCACTAGGTTAAGACTACTTGTAATATGAATAATTGGAATTTTATTTAAATCAATATTTTTAGTTAATTCTAGAAATCTATTAATTTGATTATCATAACTACTTTCATGAATTCCTACGGAAGATAAATGCGTATAAATGCCTTCTAATTCGATATATTTATTACTTTTAATATCATTATAAGCTTGCTCTAATTCTTCTTGATTTTTAAAACCCAATCTATTCATACCACAATCTAATTTTATGTGCACTTTAATATTTTTCTTTAATATTTTAATTAATTCTTTTAGATAATCATAACTTGTTATAGTAATAGTTATATTATTATCTATCGCTATATCCAAATCACTTAAATCAATTGGGACAAAACATAACAATGGAATGTCCTTGTTATATTTTCTAACTTCAATCGCTTCATTTAAATATGAAACTGCTAAATAATTTATTCCACCTTCGATTAAAGAATTAACAATATAAGTTCCATGACCATATGCATCTGATTTTACTACTCCAAAATAATATTTATAATTATTATATTTTTTAATAATATTTTCAACATTATTTTTAAGAGTATCTAAGTTAATTTCTAAATAAGTTTTATCCATGTTTCCTCCTTTATTTAGATTGCATTTTTATTAATTTTGCATGTAACACTAATCTTTGCAAACTGCCACTACAAGTAGATAAAGTTAATATTTTGTCAGCAGGACTAACTTCAACATCGAAGTCATAAATACTTCTTTTTAAGATCATATTTATAAAAACTTTATATTCATCTTTATCATCAAAATTTATAGTTAAATAATCACTGGTAGTATTAATTTTATATATACTAAAAATTTGCCATAAAGTATTATATTTTTCTGTTGATAATTTAATTATATGGTTATCTTCATTACTTAACCAATCACTATTAACTATTTCATTTAATGACCCGAACATTGCTTTATTTTTTCTATTGTGACCATATATTATTGTATTATCATCAAAATTATCTATATTATTTCTATAATCTAGAAATATCCATCCAGCACTTGATTTTTCTTTATAAAATGTATGATTTAAATAATAATCATTATCTTTATGTTGAACGAAAGGATAATTAATAGTGGTGCTTGGTACTTGTAACCATCCTCTAATATCCGAATTAATATCTTTTAATTTACTAAAATTAAAATCAACTATATAATTCGAATTAGAGTTTGTATTTGTTATATCATTCTCATCAATTATTTCATCAACGTTTACTAAACTTTCAATTATTTCTAATTCATCATCAATAATACTGTTATCTTTGTGCCACATAAATATTTTTAGTGTTGATAATAGTATGATAATAATTAATATTAATATGTAAGCACGGTGAATATTTTTCATTTTCTCCTCCGACATAATTATAATATATTTTTAAGTAAATTAATACTTTTTGATTAAAAATGTGTTATAGTATTTGTAGGAGGATATATGAAAAAGAAATTATTTAAATTACTAACAATTTCATTTTTAGTATTATTGCTATTCGGATGTAGTCTATCTAAAAACAATAAAAAAGATTTTATTGAGGAAGATTTTAGGATAACTTTAACGGAAAAATTTGAAAAAAAAGATTTGGCTAACTTTACATATTATTATCAATCTGATACAGCCTTAGTCACGGCATTAAAAGAAACATTTGAATCTGTTAGTAGTGTTGGATTAACAAATGATTCAAGTGCTTTAGATTATCTTACTAAAGTTGCAACATTAAATAGTAAAAATTCTGAGATTAAAGCAAGAGGCAATTACAACTATTTTGAATATGAATCTACAATTAGCGGTGAAACATTTTATTATTTATGCGTTGGATACAAATCAGATGATGCTTTTTGGTTATTGAATTTCGGTTGTCAATCTAGTAATAAAGATATTTTATTAGAACAATTCTTTGAGTGGGCCGATAGTGTTAAGTTTTAGAATCTTGCAATTATGCAAGATTTTTATTTGCTTATATGCTATAATATTTTTGATAGTAGGTGATTAAATGAGAAATAAAACATTAGATAATAAATGTCCTAGTTGTGGTGCACCAATCTTATATAATGCAACTACTCATAATTGGAAGTGTGAATACTGTAGAAGTGTATTTACACTTGAAGAATTAAAAAAATATAATAATGCAAGCAATGCTAAAAATAATGAAAAAGTAACTAAGAAAACTGTAGTTAAAAAAGATAATACAGTATATGTTAAATATTTTTGCAAAGATTGTAATGCAGAAATAATAGCAGATAAGAATACTGCGGCTACTTTTTGCGTATATTGTGGCAATACTGCAATATTAAAAGAAAAATTGTCTGGTGAGTTTGCACCCTCAAAAATAATACCATTTAAAAAAGATAAGAAATATGCTGTTGAGGCGTTTAAGAAACTTAAAAAAGGCAGACCATTTATACCTAAAGAATTTATAAATGAAAAAAATATAGAGAAAATTACTGGAGTGTATATACCTTTTTGGCTTTATAATGTTTTAGTAAGTGGTGAATTAAATGCTAAAAGCACATCAGTTAGAACATGGAGAAGCGGAAATTATACTTATACAAGAACGGATATATATGCTTGTGAAAGCGTTGGAAATATGACCTATACTATGGTTCCTGTAGATGGATCTTCTAGATTTGCAAATGATCTTATGAATGCTATAGAACCATTTAATTATAATGAATTAGAAGAATATAATCATGCTTATTTATCTGGATTTTTAGCTGAAAAATATGATACTGATTCTGCAGTGGCATTTGAGGATGCAAGAAAGAGAACTGTAAAAAGTACAACAGAAAAAATGATTTCTGATATGACAGCACCAGGAGCCAAAATAATAACAAATAATACACTTAATGCTATTCCAACCACTACTGATTACGTTTTGCTTCCTGTTTGGATGGTTAATGTAAAATATAATAATAAGTATTATACATTTGCAATGAATGGTCAAACTGGAGAATTTGTTGGAAATATACCTATTAATGTACGCAAGGTTATTATATATAGTTTATTATTATTTATTTTGATATTCTCGATTTGTTTATTTTTTAGTTATTTATATTTTAAGGGGGTATTATGAAAAAGATATTAAAAATTATAGTAACAGTAATATGTATAATAACATATATTAATGTTTTTGGTAGTACAACACTTTTGGAAAGAAATGAAAGTAATAATTGGGGAGTTAATAAAAAAATAGATATTACAAGTGAAAGATTACAAATAATAAAGGAAACTAAATATGTAAATGCTAACGAAAAAATATATGATTTTTCTGACATTTTTACAGATGAAGAGGAAGCAATTATAAAAGAATATGTTGATAAGTTCATAGCAAAAACAGGTATGGATATGGTAATATTAAGTGATAGTGTACCTTATTCATATGATTCTAAGAATGCTGATTATGCTGTTGATTTTTATGACTATAATAATTTTGGAATAGATTATGAAAGCTATAGTGGAGTAATACTATTTAGGAATACATATGAAAGTGATCCTTACTATGGAATATATCATACTGGTTATGCTCAACAATATTTTCCAGAAGAAAGAAGTGAAGCCACATTAGATAGAATATATAATTATTTTATTTCCCATAATTATGTTGAAGGTATAAGAATATTTATAGATGATTATATTAGATATTATGAAAAAGGAATACTTAAAGATTATTCTGATAGTTATTTAGATGAAAATGGATTTTTGATTGTTCCAGATACTTTTAAACCACCGTATTTAGTAATAGGCATAATATCGGGTATTATTTCATCAATAACAATTGCTATTTTAGTATCTAAAAATAAAATGGTTTACAAAGCTAAGGATGCTAATAGATATCTCGATTTGGATTCTGTTAAGTATAGTAAAAAAGAAAGCCATTTAATCTCAACCAATACAGTAAGCCATTATAATCCACCTCATGAATCTAGTGGTAGTCATTATGGTGGTGGAGGATCAAGTCATTCTTTTGGTGGATCAAGTGGTATTGGCCATAGTGGTGGAGGACGTCATGGGTAAAAAGAGTTATAAACTCTTTTTTATTTTCGATAATACCTATAAATTATGTTATAATTACTTTGGGTGAAAAATATGCTTATAAGTAATGATTGGAAAGACTATGAATGCATAGATGCTGGTAATGGAGAAAAATTAGAACGATGGAAAGATATTATTTTAAGAAGACCTGATCCGTGGGCATTATGGATTCACAAATCAGACAATATATGGAAAAATTATCATGCCATATATCATAGGAGTGATAAAGGTGGGGGCTATTGGGAAAATATTAAAAAGTTTCCTGAATTTTGGACTATTAATTATAAAGATTTAACATTTAAAGTTAGTCCAACTGGATTTAAACATACTGGACTTTTTCCCGAACAAGCTGCTAATTGGGATTTCATTATTAATAAAATAAAAAATTCTAACAGAAAAATTAAAGTATTAAACTTATTTGCATATACAGGTGGAGCTACTATGGCAGCTTCTTTTGCTGGAGCTATTGAAGTAGTACATGTCGATGCTTCAAAAGGTATGAATGATTGGGCTAAAGAAAATGCAAAATTATCTAATCTTGAAAATAATAAAATAAGATATATCTGTGATGATTGCCTTAAGTTTGTTGAAAGAGAGAAAAAAAGAGGAAATAAATATGACGCTATCATTATGGATCCTCCAACATATGGAAGAGGTCCATCCAAAGAATTATGGAGGTTTGAAGATAGTTTAAATAAATTAATAGATTCTTGTATAGATATTATGAGCGATAATCCTTTGTTTTTACTTATTAGTTCTTATACTAAGGGAATAACTCCAGAAATATTAAAAAATATATTAATAACTAGTTGTGAAAAATTAAAGAATGGTAAAATAACTACAGATGAAATAGGGTTAAGAATAACTAATAGCCATTTAATACTTCCTTGTGGAGTTTATGGAAGATGGGAAAAAAATGAAAATTAATATTATATATGAGGATAATCATTTATTAGTTGTTGAAAAGCCAATAAATATACCTGTCCAAGAGGATAATACTAAAGATCAGGATTTATTAAGCATTTTAAAAGATTATATTAAAAAAAAGTATAATAAACCTGGTAATGTGTATTTAGGTTTAGTTCATAGGCTAGATAGGCCGGTTAGTGGAATAATGGTTTTTGCTAAAACTAGTAAAGCTGCATCTAGATTAAGTGAACAAATTCGAAATAAAACATTTAAAAAAATATATAATGCGGTGGTAATGGGTAATATAGCTAATAAAGGAACATTGAAAGATAAATTGTTAAAAGATGAAAAAAATAATATAGTGTATGTTAATGATAAAGGGAAAGATGCTATATTAAATTATAAAAAGATTTCAAATAAAAATAATATGTCTTTGATTGAAATACATTTAGAAACAGGAAGATCTCACCAAATTAGGGTTCAATTTTCTCATTATGGGTTCCCTTTGTATGGAGATAACAAATATAATAAAGAAGCTAAAGTAGGCGAACAAATAGCACTTTTTGCTAAAAGAATCGAATTTGAACATCCAACGACTAAAGAAAAAATGATTTTTGAAATAAATTTACCTAATAGGTTTCCATTTGATTTATTTAAATGATGTGGTAGAATATTGATAGGGAGGTTAACATGGATACAAAAAAAGTAATTGAAATTAATCATAATATTAGAGTAGAAAGGGCAAGGCAAATTGCCTACTTAAAAGAAATATCTAATTATTATAAAGAAATAATGGGAGAATGCAAGCATGAATTAATTGTTAGAATGCACGAGAGGGGAAATAGAAAAGTAATGGTAGATCATTATTATTGTCCTGCATGCGATGCATATTATCAAACATCTTGTGATTGCGATTTAAGTGCTATAAAAGATTCAAAGATTATAGATTTATCTGATGTACCAATTGACATTAATGAAAGAACACTTGATGTTATAAAAAAAGAAGTTGTTGATAATTATGATAAATATTTAAACGGACAAAGTCCTAGTCAATTAAGGATGTTAATGACTAAAAATTAATTATATAAAAAAAGAATAGAGGGAAAAATGGAATTTGAAAATGATATTAATTATTTGGATCAACATTTTTTAATTAATAAAAGTATTATTAATGAATTTGTTGATGAAGCACATTTGAGTGTTGAAGACACTGTAGTAGAAATAGGACCAGGTAAAGGCCAAATTAGCGATACCATTGCTAGGAGATGCAAACATTTAACATGTATTGAGATAGATAGAGAATTAGAACATTTTATGAATGTTCTAAAGGATAAATATGATAACGTAGATATTATTTATGGAAATGCGTTAAATGTATATATACCTGAATGTGATAAAATTATTTCTGCTTTACCATATTCAATAACAGAACCTTTCGTTGAAAAACTACTTAGATGTAATTTTAAAGAGTGTTTATTAATAGTGGGGAAAAAATATGCTGATGCTGTAGTAAATAAAGAATTAAATAAACTAGCACTTTTAACTAACTCATTTTTTGAAGTTACTAAGATAATGGATATATCACCTGATGCATTTGATCCAAAGCCTAGGGTAATGTCATCTATGATAAGACTAATTCCATTAAAGAGAAATAGTTTGAAGAATAGTTTTAAAAAGTTTGTTTTTAGGGAATTATTTTTTCACAGAGATAAAAAATTGAAAAATAATCTAATGGAAGCATTAATTGAATTTGCAAAATCTCATGATCAAAAATTAACTAAAAAAGAAAGTAAGGCTATAGTAGATAGTTATGACATACCAAAAGAAACATTAAATAAATTAATGGAAAATTTATCTAATGATGAATATAAAATAATTTATAACAAATTAAAATAACTTGTTTTACAAGTTATTTTATTATGTTTCTTATTTGATCAAATAAAATAGGTTTATATTCTCCTATAGGTAATGGAAAATTATTTAATATTGAATTATAGATTGTACTGCTTGTTAGTTCAATTATCATAAATAATTTAATTTCTACATTTTTTTCCTTTTTATTATATTCTCTATATTCTTTTTCTAAAGTTTCTTTAATATTACTATATTGGCTTTCATATTCATCTAAGATAACTTTATTATATACTCCTAATGATAAATTCTTTCCAATAAATTTTAATAATTCATTATTTTGTATGAAAGCATCTATTATATAGTTAACTATACTTATTACTTTATCTTTAAAATCTTTAATATTTTTATTTGATACATCCATTAAGGCTTCTTCAAATAATAAATGAGATCTTTCAATAATTACTTTTTCAAATATATCCCATTTGTCTTCAAAATATAAATAAAAAGTTCCTTTCGCAACACCTGCATTTTCAGTTATTTCATCAATTGATGTTGATTGTACTCCTTTTCTTATGAATAAATTATATGCAGATGATAATAAATTTTCCTTTTTTATTTGCTTATTTTCAGTGATTTTTGAATAATCACTATTTATAGTATTCATAATTTCTTCCTTTCGAACGAGTATATATATTATTATTATTTTGACGTAAAGTCAAGTTTTAACTAGTATTTAATATTAAATATGTTATAATATAGCCGAAAGGTGATATTATGTGTATTTATTGTAAAACAGTTATAATTTATACAAGTGATATCACACTTGATTAGATCCTTTAATAGAAATAAACAAGTGTGAATTTTTTTGCATGTTAGAATTTAGAGGAGAGTATTATGATAGAAATTAGTTTAAATAAAGTAAATAAAAATTATGGATATAATGATGTTTTAAAGGAATTATCATTTGATATCAAAACTGGAGAAAAAGTAGCATTGATTGGTAGTAATGGGTGTGGTAAAACTACTACACTTAGATTAATTATGGGAATTGAAAATGCTGATAGTGGTAGTATAAATGTAAGAAAGGATTCAACTATTGGATATTTAACTCAAATACCTTTGGTAGAGGATTCTAATATCAAATCAATTGATGTATTTTTAAGAGGTGTTCAAGACTTAATTGAACTTGATGAAAAAATAAATGATTTAGTTAATAATATGGATAGTAGTAATAAGCATATTAATGAATTAGCAAAGTTGCAAGAGGAATTTAGGATTAAAGGCGGATATAAATTAACAGAGAAAATTGAAAAAATAAAGTATGGTTTTAAATTAAATGAAGACGTTTTAAATACTGAATATAATAAATTAAGTGGTGGCGAAAAAACAATAATAAATTTAGCTTCTTTGGTGTTAGCTAATCCTAATATATTATTATTAGATGAGCCCACAAATCATTTAGATATTGAAACATTAGAGTGGTTTGAGGAATATTTAAAAACATATAATGGAACAGTTATTATAGTTTCGCATGATAGATATTTTTTGGATAGAGTAATAGATAAAATAATATGTCTAGAAAATGGTGTCGCTGATGTTTACTATGGTAATTATACATATTATCTAAATGAATCCGAAAAAAGGTTTATGCTACAATTTCAGGCATACAAGAATCAACAAAAGAAGATAAAAGCAATGGAAGAAGCTATTGCTAGATTAAAAGAGTGGGGTATTAAAAGTGATAATCCTATCTTTTTTAGAAGAGCTGAATCAATGCAAAAAAGACTTGATAAAATGACTAAGATTGAAAAGCCAAAGGAGAAAACCAATTTACAATTAAATTTGACTGTTGATGATCGCAGCGCTAATCATGTACTTGTTATAAACAATTTAAATTTAAATATTGGAAATAAAGAGTTACTAGTAATGTCAAATATGAATGTAAACTATAAAGAACGTGTATGTTTAATGGGGAAAAACGGAGCGGGTAAAACAACATTAATAAAAAATATAATAAATAATACACATGATAATATAAAAATAGGTGCAAATATACAGATTGGATATATTCCTCAAGAAATTAGATTTGATGATGAAAATTTAACAATATATGATTATATGAGAAAAGTGTTTATAGGTAGTGAAAGTGAACTTAGAAGTAAATTAAATAGGTTTTATTTTGACAAGGAATCAATATTTAAGAAATTAAAAAGTTTAAGTGGTGGTGAAAAGGTAAGAATAAAATTATTAGAATTAATTCTTGCTAAAGCAAATTTTTTAATTCTTGATGAACCAACAAATCACATTGATATAGATACTAGAGAAATATTGGAAAGTTCACTATTAGATTTCGATGGTACAATTTTATTTATATCACATGACAGATATTTTATTAACAAAATAGCTACTAAAATAGTAAAAATCGAAAATAAGAAATTAATAACTTATAATGGAAATTATGATCAAATTAAAAAAACTGTAGCGGAAGTTAAGAAGGAGACTAAGGAAGTTATTAAAATTAGTGGAAGTAATAGGCTAAGAGAATTTTTAAAAGAAGCAACAAATATAGAATTAATTAGTTCAAATGGTGATTTAAATGTATATAAAATTAGAAAGAAAAGTAAAATATTTTTCTTAAAAGTAGCTAGTCATCTAAGTCAAGAATCTATAAGACTTGATTATCTTAAAGGTAAAATAAATATACCAGAAAAAGTATTTTATGAAAAGTATAATGGTATTTCTTATTTATTAACTAGAGAAGTTAAAGGTGTGCCACTATCAAGTGAATATTATATTTCTCATCCTAATGAAGGTATTGATATAATTATTGATGCTTTTAATCATCTATATAATATTGATTATAGTGATTGTACTATTGATGAAACAATTGATAATAAAATTAAAAGAATGGAAAATATAAATAATATAAGTGAGAAATTACTTAAAAGATTTTATACAAAAGATTCATTAATAAGATATTTAAAGGGAAACAAACCTAAACAAATTATTGGATTTACACATGGAAAACTTTTACTTGAAAATATTTTTTCATTAAATAATAAATTTAATGGATTTATAGATATTGGTGAATGTGGAATCTCAGATATTAATTATGATCTAGTTTCATGTGAATATTCTATAGAAAAATACTATGGAAATGAATATGTCCAATTATTTTATGATAAAATAGGTATAGAAAAAGATGAATTTATTAGTGATTATTATAAAATAATTATAAGTTTAAAGGATAAAAATGAGGAAAAACTATAATAAAAATGTTAAATATATAAAGAAAGTAATGGCAATTGTGTTGTTAGTTTGTTTTTGTCTTATTTTAACACTTTCTGAAGTTTATATTAATAATGATAGTCATGAAAAAACGTTAAATAGCATAGCTAATTCTAGTAGATTTAGTAATAGTGAAGTAGAAAATATACTTAGAGATTCTATTACTTCAAATATGTATTTAAGTAACGAAGAAAAGGAAGTTATACTAGGATATGTTTACATTTTTGTTAATAATAAAAATTATCTTGATTTGGAGTATTTTAAAAAAATTTTAAATACATTAAGAATTAATTATGATAAAAATATAAATTATAAAAGTAAGATGCATAAAACAAATGGTTCATATAATTCAAGTGAAAATGTCATAACATTTTATGGAGCAGAGAATGTATCTGATATAAAATCAATATTTTTTACGCATGAATTATTCCATACTATGCAAAAAAACTATAATAAGAATTATAATTCTTATTTAATAGAATCAGTTAACACTATTTTTAATGAGGAATATAGTGGCTTAACTGAAAACTCTATATATGATGAATATTATAATTATGTAAAAATGTTGATTGAAATCATAGGCATAGAACCATTTAAAAAATATGAGTGTTATGCGTATGTCGGATTTATAACTGATGAGCTTATAAAAATAACTGGTAGTGAAGTTGAAGCAACTTTATTACTTACTAATATGGATAATTATAAAAAAATATATGATAGAATATCATATGATTCTAAAACATATAATAGTGATCTCACAAAATTAGATAAATTAGATAAGAAAATTTTAAATGAAATAAATATTTATTATAAAGCTAAATATGGCATTGATATGAAAAATGACCTTATAATGCTCAGTTATTATGATAATAGATCATTCTTAATTGAAGTAGAAAATAAATATTTATCTAATGCTAGTGGAAAAAATATTCTTATATTACAAACTTATTTAATGAGTTATTTTATTAATGATAAATCATTAAATGAAATACAATTATTATATAGTGTACCTTTAGAATCGAGTGATAATAAGGATGGAACTAAAGTAATAATTATTAACAAAGAAAACAGATATTTAATTAGTCCAAAATAAAAATTCACATTAGTGTGAATTTTTTTCTTTTAACCAATTTTTACCATCTATTATTCTAGTTACCAGCATTGATGATGCAGAGTCTCCAACTACATTTAACATTGTAGCAGGTGGATCTATTATTGTAGCTATTATAGTTAATATTGGTAAAGCAGCGATTGGGAATCCCAACATAGTTATTATTAACATTTCTGATATTGTTCCTCCACCAATAGGAACTGCAGTTACTAGTAATGTTGCTAAAAGCGCTACACCCAATATCTTAGAAGTTGCTATATTAGCATTAAATAAATAAACTAAGAACATTATTTTAAATACGCTTCCTATAATAGAACCATCTTTATGGAAACTAGTTCCAAGAGGAATAGTAGTATCCGCTATATCATCTGGTACACCTATTTTTTTAGTACAATCTGTATTAACAGGAATAGATGCGGCAGATGAACAAGTTGCTAAAGAAGTGAATGTGGCAGGAAGAATGTTTTTCCAATAACTTTTTATTCCATTTTTACCAGCAGCAATAAATGCATAAATAGTATATGCTATAAAGTAGAATAAAACACTTACTATAGTATAAATAATGAATGTTTTACCATAACCTATTGCTATTTCTCCTCCAAATGTACCGACTAAAGCAGCAAAGTAACATCCTAATCCTATAGGTGCATAATACATTATAATTTTAATAAATTTTTGTAATACCTCATTTGCACTATCCAATACATCTAATAATTTTTTACCTTTTTCTTTTGATAAATTAATACTAATACCAATAAGAATAGAAAATATTATTAGTGCAATCATATTATCACGAGTTAATAATTTACTAAAATCATTAACACTTATTGTTTGAACGGTTCTTTCTAGAAAATTAACTTTTTCATTCACTGTTTCTTCTTCCATATTAAGTGTTTGTCTAATTAAATCAGCATCTTTCACGTTTACTAATTTGAATGATTTCGTTGATATTATTCCCACAAAAACACTTATTAATGATGTAATAATAAATACAATAATTATAGTTGTGAGTATTTTACCAATTCTTTTTGGTTGCTTCATTTTTCCAATTGCTACACTTATTGTTAAAAAAATTAATGGTATTATGATAACAAGTAGTAAATTTAAAAATAAATCTCCAAATGGACTAAGTATGGCAGCTTTTTCTTTAAAAACTAGTCCAACAATAGTTCCCAGTATTATAGATCCAATTAATATTAATGTAGATCTGTAATTTTTCAAAAAATCTTTCATAAGATTACCTCCTAATAAAAGTATATAATTAATTTTAAAAAATATAAATATTATTTAATCCACAATATATCCACAAAAATAAATTTATGATATAATTTCTATGGTGGAAAGTATGAAAAGGTTTTTTGTTAATTTGAAAAAAGCTTGGAAATATGAAAAACAGAATAAAATGGATATTATATTATTCTGTATATTTCAAATATTAATGCTGGTAATTAGAATATTAGTTCCTTTAATAAGTGCTAAAAAGATAATATATTTGACAAGTAATACTTTTGAAAGACTTTTATATATAAGTATAGTTTTATTTGCTGTTGAATCTTCGTATAATGTATTTAGATATTTTTCTGATAAACATCTTCATATTTTATATACAGAGAGTCATAAAAGAATAGCTATCGATTTAGGAAAAAGTGTATTGAGACTCGATAATGATTGTTTAGATAAAAATGCATCTGGTAAATTTGTTCAAAGACTAACAAATGATGCTAGTAAAATAGCAGATATTTTTGCTGGTATAATATTATATTTATCCGAAATAGTAAGGGAAATAGGTATTTATATTGCTTTAATATCAGTAAGTATTGAAATTTTTTTATCAGTTGCAATAGTACTTATATTAAAAACAATATTAGAAAGAGTTAGAACTACAAAAAATAATGAATTAGATAAAGAGTGGAGAAAAGAAAATGATAAGATATCTACATTTTCTAGTGAAATGGTTCGTGGAGCTAGAGATGTTAAAATGCTAAATTCTGAAAAGGGATTTATAAGTAGATTAAAAAAAGACATGAATGTTGTTAATGAGATACGTTATCAAAGATTAAAGAAGAATAGAACATATATTTTCTTTAGGGGAATGTTATCTGATTTAGAAGATTTAATATTAATATTTTTAATTGTATATTTAATTACTAATAATAGATTGGATATAACATTCGCAATTGTTGCTTATAATTATTATAATAGCACAGGTGGATTTGCAACTAATATTGGATATCTATTGGAAAAAATAAAGGATTTTAATCTATCTGCTGATAGAACGTTTGAACTATTTGATGATAATAAATACTCAAAAGAAAAATTTGGTAATAAACATTTAGATAAAGTTAAAGGAAATTTTGAATTTAAAAATGTATCATTTAATTATGGTACTCATGAGGTTTTAAAGAATATCAGTTTTAAGGTTAAAGAAAGAGAAACTGTAGCTTTTGTTGGTAAAAGTGGAAGTGGCAAAACAACTATATTTAACTTATTATGTAAAATGTATGATGTTAAAGATGGCAGTATATTTATCGATGGTTTTGATATAAATTCATTAGATAGAAGTTCAATTAGAGGTAATATAACAGTTATAAGCCAATCACCATATATATTTAATTTGAGTATATTTGATAATTTTAAATTAATTAAAAACAATGTTACTTTAAATGAGGTTAAAAAGGCATGTGAAATTGCATGCTTAAGTGATTATATTGAAAGCTTACCGGACAAATATAATTCCATTATAGGAGAAGGTGGAGTTAACTTAAGTGGAGGAGAAAAACAAAGATTTGCCATAGCTAGAGCTTTAATACAAAAAACGCAAATAATATTGTTTGATGAAGCTACTTCGGCTTTAGATAATGAAACTCAAGATAGAATAACAACTGCTATTAATAATATGAAAAATGATTATACTATATTGATTATTGCTCATAGATTATCTACTGTCAAAAATGCCGATAGAATATTATATTTGGAAGATGGCGTCATAAAAGCTGAAGGAAGCCACATTGAACTATTAAAAAAATGTGAAGGCTATAAAAAATTATATGAAAAGGAATTAAAAAAATAGAAGTATTATTATATAAGATGATAATACTTTTCTTTTATTTATCAATTAAATTATTTATATGTTATAATTTAGTTATATGAAAAAGAACTATATTAAAATGAATGATGGAAATTACCTGTCAATTGGAAATATTATAGAGGTTATTAAGAAAGTGGCTGATAATAAAACCGCAACGCAATCAGAAATATTTCTAACAATTTTTAATGTTAATAATTTTAATAATACAACTATTAATAATTATTGTATTGGTTATAGGCCAGTACCTATTGAACTTAAAAATAAATATTATAATTTGAAAGAAAAATATATAACTGATAAATGTATATATATTGACATAGTATTATCAATTATTAATATTTTAGAAAATAGAATAAATAAAATAGATAATAATTCTATAGAATTAATAAACAATAATAAAAAGTTAAAAGATGTTATAAATTCATTAATAGAAATTGCTATAAAGGATATTAATATTAAAAACATTTATATTAATAATATAAAGAAAATGAATAATTATGAAGCAATTATTGAATTATTAAATTATGGTATTTTGGAAAATATGCAACCTATTTATAAGCAAGATATTAATATCAAAATAAATAAAAATGAATTAAATGATTACTTAAAAATTAAATTATATTTTGGGCAAAGTTATATTAATTCTTTAATTGGACTTGCTAAAAAAGATAATATGTATGCTTGTGCTGAGTTAGGATCATTAGAATTCGATGGATTTATTAGTGGATTTAAAAACTATAATAAATCATATGAGTATTATTTAAAAGCAGCCAGAAAGAATCATCCTAAGGCATGCTTTATGATTGCTAATTTAATGTTAACAAATAAAATTAAATTTAATTTTGATATAATGTGGAAATATTTAAAAAAATCTATTAAACTTGATAGTGCTGCTGGTTATAATACACTTGGATTATGCTATTTAAAAGGTATTAATCCTAAAAAAGTAATTGATATTAATAAAGCAAAGGAATATTTTGTATTATCTAGTGAATATGGATATGTTTATGCATTTAATAATTTAGGAAAAATATATGAAAATGAAAATAATATAGAGGAAGCAATAAAATATTACAAAATCAGTGCTGATATGAATGAAAGCTGGGCACTAAATAAAGTTGGTGAGTATTATAGAAAAAAAGGTGACTATAAGTCAGCATTTATTTATTATAATAAAGCAATAGAATGTCCGATAAATGAAGTATGTCTATATGCTTATTATAATTTAGCAAAATTTTATTATGAAAATGGTAATAAATGTGTTAATATTAAAAGGGATACTAAAAAAGCAAAGGAGTATTATAGTAAATCTAAAATAAAAGAATAAAAAAGAGGTTAATATGAAAGAGGCAATCATATATTTTGATGGTAAAACTTTGGAAAACAAGATTAATTTTTTAAAGAAAAAATTATCAAAAGCTAGTGAGGAAGAAAAAGTCTATATAGAAAGTGATATTAGAAAGTACGAATATGGTATTAAAGGTGAAAATAAGATACTATATGAACTAAAAAATAGTCATATTCCTATGTTAATTATGCATGATTTAAACATTTGTTATAAAGATTATAAAGCACAAATAGATTATATTATTATGACTCCTAAAAATATATATATTTTGGAATGCAAGAATATGTATGGGAATATATCTATTGATGAAAATGGCAATTTCTATAGACATTTTAATAAAAAAATAGAATCAATATATAATCCTATAACTCAATTAAATAGGCACATGGATATAATTAAGGAATATATTTATGATAAAAATGGTATAATTGGTAAATTGCTTACAAATTATGCATTTGATAAATATTATAAGGGATTAGTTGTGTTTACTAATGATAAAATGATTATTAAGGATAACAAAGCTCCTAAAAAGGTAAAGGATAAAGTTATAAGATTAGATAAATTAGTAGATTATATAAAGAAATGGGAGAAAAAATCTCGAAATTTGCCTGATAGTTTAGAAGAAACTAAAGCATTAGCAAATAAAATATTGAAATTAATTGTTGAAACAGAAATACTTGATGAAGTAATTACTACTGACGTAGAATATAATGAAGAGGATTATAATTTAAATATTATACTTAGAAATAAATTAAAAAAATATAGATTTAATAAATCTAAGGAATTAAATTATAAACCATATTTTATATTTACTGATAAGAGTTTAAATGAACTTGTAAAGAAAAAACCATTTAATAAAGAGGAATTAAAAAAGGTATGTGGTTTTTCTGATATAAAAATAGAAAAATATGGTAGAGAAATATTAAAAATAATAAATAATTAAAACATGACTATTTAGTTATGTTTTTAACTATTGTTTTAAATTCATTTCCTCTATCTTCAAAGCACTTATATTGATCCCATGAAGCACATGCAGGACTTAATAATACTATATCATTAGGTTTTGTATTTTCATAAGCTGATTTTATTGCTTCTTCTAATGTACTATTAACTATACATTTAATATTAATCTTTTCACAATATTCGTTTATTCTGTTATTGGTTTGACCAAATGAACATACTAGTTTTACATTTTTCATAAATGGTGTTAGTTCTTCAAATGAGTGACCTCTATCTAAACCCCCTAATAATAATATTGTTGGCCTTTTAAATGAGGATAATGCTATTTGGGTAGATGTAACATTAGTTGCTTTAGAATCATTATAATAATCAACACCATTAATTGTTTTAACATATTCAATTCTATGTTCAACACCATTAAAATCTTTTAATACTTTAATTATTATATCATTAGAAATATTAAGTTCTTTTGCTACCATTATGGCACACATTATATTTTCATAATTATGTATTCCTTGTAATTTTATATCTTTTATATCAATTATTTGTTCATTATAGTAATATATTTTATCATCTTTTATATATGCTCCATCTATTATTTCTTTTGATGAGAAATACTTAATAGTGCTTTTAATATCTTTAGTGATCTTATAAGCATCTTCATTTCCTTTATTTATAATTGCTATATTATTTTTGTTATGGTTCATAAAAATTCTTTTTTTGTTTTCATTATAATACTCTCTAGTCTTGAACATATCTAAGTGGGCTTCGTATATGTTTGTAAGAACTGCAATATCAGGTTTAAAATCATAAAAATCATGTAATTGAGGAACACCAATTTCCATTATTAAATAGTCATTTTCTTTAATATCATTTATAACTTCACATAATGGAAAACCAATATTTCCTGCTAGATGAACTTTTTCTTTGAATGCAAATTTAACTATTTCAAATATTAATGAGGTTGTTGTAGTTTTACCATTAGTTCCAGTCACAGCAACTAATTTAACACCTTTTGGCAATAAGTGATAAGCCATTTCTATTTCATTGATGACTTTGATATTATGTTTTTCTGCATATAACAGGTATTTATGATCAAAATGAATACCAGGGTTTTTAATAATATAATCAAATGATTCATCAAGTATATCATCAGGGTGTGACCCTAGAACAACTTTAACTCCTAATTTTTCTAATTCTTTAACTCTATTAATATCTTGATTGTCATTGGAATCATTAAGTACTATTTCATTATTCATATTAGCAAGTACTTTAGCAGCCCAATAACCGCTTCTTGCCATTCCAAGAATGAAAATTTTTTTATTTTCAAACATATTAACACCTACTTTTTATTTGCTTTACTCTTTAAATTATTTATTTTTTCTTTTATTAAAAATTTAACGTTTGGATATGCACTAAGTAATCTTCGAGGTAATAATTTTTTACTTAATATTTTTCTTACCTTTTCAGTTATTTCCTTTGTATTATCTAAATTTACATATTTAATGGACATTTTTTTGACTTTGTTTATTACATTAAATGAAATAATTAAATCGCTTACAAATATTATTAGTAAAGAATAGAAAATAATATTTAAAGAAATAGTACTTAAATTTAAATATAGATTATTTATTGAAACGTTTATGTATTTTACTACTAAAAACCCTAATATTCCAAATGCTAAGCAATTTCTTAAACAAATTCTCCCATTTATATTAAATTTTATTTTTGAATAATCCCACCATCTTGCTTTAAATATTTTTTCCATTAAATAACTTGTTAAATACTCACCAACACTACATATAATTATTGATAAAATAAATAATAAAATTGGATCATTTGTTTTACTTAATAATAAAATCATGGCGATAGAACAAACCCCATAAATTGGGCAATATGGGCCTATTAAAAATCCTCTGTTTACTATTTCTTTATCTTTTGCCAATGTTACAATCATTTCCATGACCCAGCCAAAAAATGAATATGTAAGGAACAATAAAAATAATATTTGAAATTTAATCACTTTTTAACCTTCTTTCTTTTTAAGCCTAAATACGTTGGCCAAACTGAAGGATGAGCAAGAACATTTAATGAACGTTTTTTGTCCATCATAGTTACAACCCAAGATTCTTTGTATTTTGGTGGCTTAATATTTAAGGGAAACATATGTTTCAATATTATATCTTCAATTCTATCATTCATTAAATGAGGAAATACTTTTCTTGAATTCTCTAATGCTTCTTTTGCATGTACAAAGCCATGTTTTTTAAATAATGGTTTTTTTTCAGTATCATTTTTCCAAGGCTTATAGTAAAAGTCATGTAAAAGACCACCAATGCTAATATCCTTCTTATTTAAATTATGCTTTTTGGCATACAAATATGAAGAATAAGAGACCTTTAATGAATGTTCATATACAGATTCATTTTCATGATGTTCATATTTTTTTCTTCTTTGAAATTCTTTAGATTTCAATATTTCATTAACATAGTTTAAATATTCTTTTTCGTATTTCATTATTTTCTCCTTAATAAGTATATCAAATTTTATTATAAATATAAAATATATATGATATAATATGTAAAGGAGGATACTATAATATGAGGAAAATAGTTGTTAATGGAATATATAAACATTTTAAGGGCAATTATTATATAGTGGAGAATATTGGCACGGATTGTGAAACGTTGGAGGAATTAGTAATTTATCGTGCTTTATATGGAGAACACAAATTATGGGTGAGAAGTAAGAAAGATTTTTTATCTTTAGTAGATCATAAGAAATATCCAGATGTTAAACAAAAGTATAGATTTGAAGAAAAAAGTAGTATTGAATAAAGATATAATAGTCTTTATTTTTTTTGTTAAAAATGTTATTATAAATTAAAGAATAGAGGGTGAAAGAGTGAATAAAAAGCTTACTTATATTTTTGGCCATAAAAATCCAGATACTGATTCTGTATGTTCAGCAATAGCTCTTTCATATTTGAAAAACAAGTTAGGGTTTAATACTATTCCAATGGTACTTGGTAATTTAAATGCTGAAACTAAATATGCACTAAAAACATTTAACATTAAAGAACCTTCTCATTTAAATGATATTAAATTACAAATTAAAGATATAAACTATCACAAAGGATGCTATATTGATAAAAATGTATCTATTAAAGATGCATTTGATTATATGAATAAGCATTTATTAACTGGTGTCCCTGTTGTTGAAAATAAAAATAAATATTTTGGATATGTTTCATTAAAAGAAATAGTACGTGAATTATTATGTGGTAATTATAATAAAATTAATACTTCATACGGAAATATACTAAAAACTTTGAATGGAGAAAGTATTTTAAAATATGATAAAGAGATAATAGGCAATATTGTAGCTCTACCTAATAATAATAGAATAAATAAATTAGTAAGTACGGATATAGTTATTTTAGATAGTATAAGTGATGATTTAGAATGTGTAATTAATAAAAAAGTAAAATTAATAATATTGGTATCTAATGTTAGTATTTCGAAAATACTTTTAAATAAAGCAAAAAATAATTGCATAAATATTATTAAAACACCATATTCTTCATATGAAGTTGGAAAATTAATATCTTACGTAAACTATATTAAAAATATAATGAGAGAAGAAGAGATACCTATATTTAAAGAAATTGACTATTTGTCAGATTTTTTAGAGCAAAGTAAAAAATTAAAACATACTAATTATCCAATAGTAAATAATAAAGGTAATTGTATGGGGGTATTTACATTAACAGATTCTAATAATGCCGATAAAAAGAGAGTAATACTTGTTGATCATAATAATTATTCTCAAAGCGTAGATGGTCTTGATGAAGCAGAAATTCTCGAGGTTATTGATCATCATAATATAGGTGATATAGTTACTAAAAGACCAATTAATTTTAGAAATGCTGGTGTTGGTAGTGTTAATACAATTATATTTGATATGTTTAATGAGAATAATATTACTATTCCTAATTCTATTGCTGGCATTATGGCTTCAGCAATAATCTCTGATACTTTACTATTAACATCGCCAACGACAACAGATAAAGATATAGAAGCACTTGAAAAACTATCTAAAATAGCTAAAATTAATTATAAAACTTATGGTACTAAATTACTAAAACAAGGCATGAGTATTAAAGGGCTTTCTAATGAGGAAATACTTTATAAAGATTTTAAATCTTATAAAGTTGATAATGATATGATTGGAATAGGTCAAGTATTAACATCTGATTATGAAATAATAAATATTGATGAAATGGTAGATTATTTAGATTATGTGGCTGAAAAGAGTAATTATAAAGTTTTAACTTTATTTATTACTGATATATTTAATAATATCTCGCACTGTTTGTACAGCAGAAATAGTGAAAGAATAATTAAAAATAGTTTCGATATAGAAAAAATATATGAGGGATTTGAACTTAGAAATGTATTATCGCGTAAAGTTCAAATTGCACCATATATAATGGATACAGTTGATAAAGACAATTAAAAAATGCACTTATTAGAGCGCATTTTCTTTGTAAAGGATGTCTAGATCGACATCCCCATAAATACCATTTATTTTACCTCTGTTTGATAATTGCCATATTGTATATTTACCAGTATAATTTGTTGAATCGGTGTAGTGTGCTAACCATGTTTCATACTTATTTATTCCCCATACTTTTTCTAAATAATACTTACTACTATAAAGCATTCCTTTATATCCATATTTTTCAGTTTCGTCAATAAAAGTTTTAGCAACAATATTAATATCTCTAAGGCTCATATTATAACTATTAAAATTAGACCAATCTTCCCAATCAAATGCAATGGGTAGATCCAAATTTTGATTTTCTAAATTATCATTTATCCATTTTACTTGTTCTTTTGCTTGTTCAATACTATTTGCATAACTATAAAAATATATGCCTACTAGAAGACCGGCATCTTTAGCATTTTTAATATTATTTTTAAAACACTTATCTAATATTATTTCATTGTTACTATTATGACCGAAACCTATTCTAATAATTACAAATTCTACTCCAGCATCTTTAACTTTTTTATAATCTATATCCCCTTGCCACGCAGAAACATCTATACCAATCATAGTATTATCATTTTTATAATTGTTTATTAAATCTTCAATAGGATATTTAGGTTTAGATGTATTATCTGTTGATTTTGATGGCTTAACTATTTTTAGTTTAAAATTATGTTCAACTCTATTGTCAGATGTATCTATTGCAACGTGTTTTAAATCATATTCACCAATTTTATTAAAATCGTATACTCCTTCTATAAAACAATTTGGTCTTTTATCATAATTATCTGCACAAAATATTTTATCAACTAAATTATCATTAGATCCTTTTGTATATGTGTAACTAGAATTGATTAGAACTAATGGTTCTGTAGTATCTAAAACATAGTAAGTTATATCATCGTATGCTCTAGTTTCATCTTTGATGAATTCTACTCTTATATTATGTTCTCCTAATGTTAATGTATCTAGTTGTATATTTTTGGAAGTTATTTTGATAGAATCATCATCTATTAAATCAAATACATATACTTCTTCATCATATTCGAAAATTTTATTGCAATCTAGTTCTATATGACTGGCAGCAATAACTTTTTCCTTTTTATTGCAACCAAATAATAATAAACAAATAAATAATATAAATAATATTTTTTTCATATTAATAAGTTTAGCATAAATTGATAAATTATAAAAGATAATAAATAATAATACATATATCTTAATTTAATGTAAATAATAATATTAGGTGATATTATGGATGAAAATATTGAATTATTAACACATATTTATGAAACAGCTGAAATGGGAAGTTATACTATTACTACTTTAATTAATAAAATAAAAAATAAAGAAAACAAAATTAAATTTATGTTAGAAAAGGAAATAAAGGAGTATGAAAAATATATTAAGTTAACTGAAAAGTTATTAACTAAAAAAGGAGCAACTCCTAAAAAAACTTCTTTTATGGCAAAAATGGGAAGTAATATTGGAATAATGAAAGAAACTATGATGGATAATAGTGATGCGGCTTTAGCGCAAATGTTAATTGAGGGTATAACTATGGGAGTAACAACTGTTGGAGCTAAAATGAGTAGTTATAAGAAGAATGCCGATAGAAAAATACTCCGATTAGCAGCAAATTTTGTGGAATTTCAAGAAGAGGAAATAGAAAAATTAAAAGCATATATATAATGCTTTTTTATTTATTTAAATAGTAAAATATGTTATACTTTTCTATAGAAGGTATTGTTTATGAAAAATTTTAAAAAAATAATAATTATTTGTTTATTTATGTTAATGAGTGGTTGTTATAAACAAGATACAGTTATAACAATTAATGCTGATAAAAGTATAGATTTAAATATTAAAATTCTATCAAAAAGAGCTTTAGATGATAATATTTATTTTGAAAATAAGGATATCTATGATGAAAGAGGTTTAATTATAGAAAAAATACAAGATAAAGAATTTAATGGATATCAAATTACTAAAAAATATGATAATATTGATGAATTATCTATTAAAACAGATGTAGAAATTAATTTAAATGAATATTTAAATAAAGAATTTAATGATAAGAATTTATTTAAAGTTGAGGAAGGTTTTTTAAAGAATAAGTATATTGCTAATTTTAAATATAAATATATTGAAAATGATGAAATAATTGAGATTGAAACTGTTGAGTCATTTCTTCAAAAAGTAGAAAAAATATATACTAAAGCGTTAGAGGGATATATAGTATCTAATAAAGTATTTAATTTGAATAGTGATAATAGTAATTTGGAATTTGAAAGTTACATTTCTTATAATGCTATAGTAGATGAAGAAGGTAAAGTAACTATGATTGAAGTTGCTGATGGATTTTATAGTTATTTAAAAAATGACTTAGATATTAAATTAGAGGATATAAGTGCTGATGATGTAAAATCAGTTGAAAAAGAATCTACATCAATAAGTTTCACTATTAATTTACCAAGTTCAGCTATAGAAAATAATGCAGATGAAGTATCAGCAAATAATAAAAAATTAATATGGAAATACATAGATAATGAAGAAAAAAATATTAAATTCACTTTTGAAATTGCAAATAAGAGTAATTACTATATATTATTTGGAATATTATTAATATCTATTATTTTATTGGTTTTATTAGTATTACTTGTAATTAAGATTAAAAATGTTAAGAAATCTAGAATAGAAAGTTCAACACCAATTCATGCGGATTATGATCCAAGTATTAAAGAGATTGCTCTTAATGATAAAAGTAAAGTAATATCTATTGATGAAAATGAAGAATTAAATAAAGTCGATAATGAAGAACAACTACCTAGTAAAGAAATTGAAAATGAGTTAATTGATATTATTAATAATATTGAACAAAAAGAAGAAATTATAGAGATTAAAGATGAAAAATAATATAACGTATTATATTATTTTTTTTCAAGTTTTGATATAATAAAAATGGTGAGAAAAGTGGATGTAGAATTAAAAAAAGCATTAAATAAAGAGAAAAAAAGACAAAATAGAAATATAGAATTAATAGCAAGCGAAAATTATGTATCTAAAGAAATATTGAAATTACAAGGAAGTATTCTTACAAATAAATATGCAGAAGGATATCCAGGTAAAAGATATTATGGTGGCTGTGAATACATTGATATATTTGAAAATAAAGCAATAGAATATGCATGCCAATTGTTTAACTGTAAATATGCTAATGTTCAACCACATAGTGGAAGTTCAGCTAATATGGCGGTTTATCGAGCTTTGTTAAATAAAAATGATAAAGTATTAGGAATGTCTTTGACTGAAGGTGGACATTTAACGCATGGAAGTAGTGTAAATTTTAGTGGTATCGATTATGAAATAATATCATATGGTCTTGTTAATGAGATATTAGATTATGATGAAATAGAAAAAATAGCTTTAAAAGAAAAACCTAAAATGATTATAGCAGGGTGTAGTGCATATAGTAGAAAAATAGATTTTAAAAGATTTAGTGAAATTGCTCATAAATGTGATGCTTATTTAATGGTTGATATGGCTCATATAGCCGGGCTAGTTGCTGCCGGAAAGCATCAAAATCCATGTGATTATGCAGATGTAGTAACATCAACTACACATAAGACATTAAGAGGACCTAGAGGTGGGTTGATTCTTACTAATAACGAAGAAATAATAAAAAAAATAAATAAGACTGTATTTCCTGGAATTCAGGGAGGACCATTGATGCATGTCATAGCTGCAAAAGCAGAGTGCTTTTATGAAGCATTACAAAAGGATTTCAAGGAATATGCTAATAATGTTATTAAAAATGCTAGTGCTATGGCAAATGAATTTATAAAAAATGATGTTAAAGTTATTTCGAATGGAACTGACAATCATTTAATGTTAATAGATGTTAAAAAGAGTTTTAATATAACAGGTAAGTTTGCTGAAAGTATTTTAGATAGTATATATATAACAGTTAATAAAAATACAATCCCAGGCGAAACAGAAAAGCCAAATATAACAAGTGGACTAAGAATTGGAAGTGCTGCAATGACTACTAGAGGATTAACTGAAAAAGATTTTAGACAGATAGCAAATATAATTATTAGCGCATTAAAAAATTATGACAACAAGTCAATTCTCAGTGAACTAAAAAAACAAGTGCTAAAGATAACTAAGAAATATCCAATAAAAAGATAGTTAACACATTAACTATCTTTTTCATATATACTTAATAAAAAGTAAGAGGCGATTAAAATTGCCAAAGCAATAATTACTAAAGGTGTAGTTAATACTTTGATTATTATACCTAATCCATGAATGTTTTTTGTAACCTTACCAACTATTGTTGTTGTATCTACTTTATAATATTTGTTATTAGTATCTTCAGTAATATAGCTACCGGCATTATAAGATACTATTTTAGATATTTTATATCCACCATAATATTTATGAACAATTAGATCATCTTCTGAATAATATATTCCTTTTTCTAGTATTAAATAATCATTGTTTTTTATAATGGGTTTGTAATTGCTTTCTCTTACATAATGAAGCGTAGTATTATATAAATATGGTATATCTGTATGGTATAGAACTTTATATGCTAAGTTATAAATAGAAATAATTGTCAAACCAAATATTACTACAAATAGTATTCTAATACACATTTTAACAATGTTAGAGCTTTTTATTCTTTTAATTTTTTTCATATCATCATCCCTATAATAAAATTATAACATATTAATTGTTGTAAAAATAGTAAAAATTTGATAAATTTATATATAGTGAGAATATATGAAAAAGAAACATTATTATTTATTTGAAATGAAGACAATTACTCTTAACATAATATCAATACTTTTACTAATAATTATGTTAATAATAACATATTATTTACGAAAGTTTGATTTGTTATTTGAAAACTATGCACTTATCCTAATGTTAATTGTTCCATATTTTATTTTGCATGAATTATTACATAGTATTGCATACGTTATACATGGAGCTGATTTTAAAAATATTACATATGGAGCTCATATAGAGAAAGGCATATTATGTTGTTTATGTAAACAAAACATTTCGAAAAGATGCATACTTACTTCATTAGTATATCCATTAATTTTTTTAGGAATAATAGTATACTTAATTGGAATTTTAACTAATTGTGGATTGCTTGTTGTTCTTTCAATAATGAATATATCTGGCTGCGCTGGAGACATTATGATGTTTATTGGACTATCTACAATCAAAAATTTTGAATATTCCGAATATGATAATCCAATGGCATTTGGAATATATACTAAAGAAGATTTTTCTAAAAAGAAAATGTTGGGCCTTAAATATATTGAAACAAAAGATAGTTTAGAGAAAAAAGACATGAAAAAGGTGACTATTAGTAAAGTGAGCTGGCTATATTTTATATTTATGATATTAATGGGAATAGTATTTATGGTGATATAATGAAAAACAAAAAAGAGTTGTTAAGAAAAATTAAATTCACATTGTTTTCTATTTCCGCAGGATTAATTCAAATAATATTATTTACAATACTTGATAAATTAGGGCTACCATATTGGATTAGCTATTTAAGTGCTTTGATAGCTTCTGTAGTATGGAATTTTACATTAAATAGAGAATATACATTTAGATCTACTGCTAATGTACCTGTCGCTATGATAAAAGTATTTATTTTCTATCTAATATTTACGCCTACATCAACAATATTTGGTAATTATTTGGTAGAAAAATTAAAATGGAATGGGTATTTGGTTACAGGAATAAATATGATATGCAACTTTGTGTTAGAATATTTATATGATACGTATATCGTATTTAAAGGAACTATAGATACTAAAAAGAAGTAATGGAGGAATTATGATAGTAGAAGTATGTAAAAATTCTAATATATTAGAAGCAATATCAGTAATAAGGATGATAATGCTAATTGTAGCAATTGTAGTACCTATTTGTTTAATGTTTTCAGTTATGTTTAAATTTATAAAAGCAGCATGGAGTGCAGATAGTTACGCACTAAACAATGCAAAAAATGGTGCTGTGGCTAATATTAAAGCAGCTGCATTAATTTTTTTGATACCAGGACTGATAGGAATGCTAATGGGATTTTTACCGGACTCTATTGGTTATAAGGAATGTATAGATAATTCAACACCAGAGGGAATTGCAAAATCTCAACTAGAAAGATTAGAAAAATTAGTAACAAAAGCAGAAGAAACGCTTGATAAAAACAATTACAATACTGCATATATGTATGCAAAAAAATTAACTGGAGACGAAGTTGAACCTTACAAAGAAAGATTAGATGTAGTTCGTGAAAAAATATTTATTAAAAATTCTTCTTGTATAATATCACATGATGCTGGAACTACAAAGATTACTATTGTTTCTATAATAGAAGCTCCTGTGAAAAAAGATGTATATATTAATGATGAAAGGGTAATGACAACTGAATCTAATAGTCAAGTATTTGATGAATACTATAGCAATATCAAAATAAAGTACCATGATGGCGCCGAAATATTGTGTACTACTGGTTCTGCAGGTGGTGACAGTGGTATTTTAGAAATTTACTACTTAGGGCTTGGAAGATTTGATGGGTACTTAATAATTGGAAACGATACTACGCTATTTATTGATGGGGGGTATCCTACTCAAGCCAAAAAAGCAATAGATTTTATTAAAAAACTTGGCATAACTAGAATTGATGGTTTAATTGGCTCTCATTTGCATGATAATCATATAGCTGCTCACAAAGAATTTATAAGACAAATGGAAATTGGTGAAGTATATTATGGTGATGATCCTAGAACATGTATAGATAGAAAATCTTGTGTTCCAAGTGCATCTAATCCAACTGAATTGGTAAAATTAATAGATGACAATAATATTACTATGACTATTTTAAAACCTGGTTTAGATATTAAAATAGGAAATTTAACTTTTGATATTCTAGAGCCAGATAAAATAGTTACAGGTGGTGGATATCCTGAAAACAACAACTCATTAAATATGATATTAAAATTTGGTGAACATAAGTTTTATTTTTCGGGAGATCATGTCAGATATGAGGATATATTAAAAAAATATGATAAAAATATTTTAGATGTTGATATATTCAAATATCCACATCACGGACAAGCCTATGTATCTACTGAATTTAATAAAGCTTTGACCCCTAAATATGTAATAGTACCTCATATTACGGTTAGTTCAGGTATAACAAATCAATATAAAGCTATGGGTGCTGAAGTATTTGTACTTGGAACAACAGGTTACGTATTAGCCAAAAGTGATGGATATGAACTTTCTGTAGTTAGATATAATTATGATAATTAAAAGCCTTAATTTTTGAGGCTTTTTAAATTTAATAAAAAAATTTTAAAAAATATATTGACAATACTTTTTGTTTTTAATATAATGTTAATAACAGAACGGATACAACCCGTTCTTAAAAATAATCTTTGTTATTAACAAAATGTTAAAAAGAAAGGAGATGTTAATATGAAGAGAAAAGAAGATTTAGAAAAATTACTTGTAGTGGTTGATATGGTTAATGGATTTATTAAGAAAGGAATTATGTCGGATTCATACATAAACCATATAACTCCAGGTATTGTTCAAATGATTGATAAGACATTAAGTGAAGAGGAAGGAGTTGCATTTATTAAAGACACTCATGATATTAATTCAACAGAGTTTAAAAAATTCCCTGCACATTGCATAAAAGGAAGTGGGGAAGAAGTATTAATAAGTGAGTTGAAACCCTATGAATCTAGTTCATTTGTTTATGAAAAGAATTCTACTAGCACAGTATTTGCAAAAAATTTCTTAAGTGATATTGATGCAATGAAAAAATTAAGAGAAGTGATTGTTACGGGATGTTGTACAGATATATGTGTACTTAATCTTGTAATTCCATTAATTAACTACTTTGATGAACATAATAAAGATGTAGATGTAATTGTTAGAAAAGATTTAGTTGAAACATATAATTCAGATACACACAATAGAGATAAATATAATGAAATGGCACTTATATTAATGAAACAAGCCGGTGCCAAAATAATGGAGGATAGATAAAATGAAATATAATGAAGAATTATATAGTATGAGTAAAACAGCTCAACGTGAACAATTAGTACAAAAAAGAAATAAAAAAGAAATAACTGCAATACAAAGAAGACTGCTTAAATATATTTTAAATGAATTAAGAAAAAAAATATATAATCCACAATCAATTAATGATGGTTATATAGAAGTAATATTTTTCGATAGATTTTTTAGCAAAGCTGATCCAGGATATGAAGAGATAAAAGAATTAATTAATAGTAATAACTTTTATAGCTTTGCAAGTGAATATTGCATTTATCTTAGTGAAGTTGAAAATCGTTGTGATGACTTTCATTCATCATATTATAAATTAGTTTGGGACTATCAAACATATTTTAATTCAATGAAGAAAGAAGCTCTTCAAAGAACATTAAAACAAAAAAATAATAAAGGAGAAAAATAATATGAAAAGATTATCAAGAAATTATACAATGTTAACTGATGCATATGAATTGTTTATGTCAGATTCATATACTAAAACTAAGAAAGGTAGCGAAGGCGTATTCGATTTATTTTATAGGGTTGTACCTAATGGTGGAGGGTATACTATTATGGCTGGACTTGATAAGGTAATAGAGTATGTTCAAAATTTGGAATTTACTGAAGAGGATATTGAATATTTTAAAAATAGTGGTTATAACTTTAGTGATGAATTTTTAGAGTATTTAAGAAATTTTAAATTTACTGGTGATATATATGCTATTCCTGATGGGACACCTGTATTTCCTAATGAACCATTATTAACTGTAAAAGCACCATTAATTGAAGCTCAAATAATTGAAACGGCATTACTAACAATAATAAACGGAGCCAAGGAACATGCCACAGGTGCTAGAAGAATCATTGAAGCAACACCTAAAAATGTAAAAGTGATGGAATTTGGAGCACGTAGAGCAGATGGAACTGAAGCAGCAATGGATTCATCAATTTATGGGATAATGGCTGGTTGTGCAGGTACTAGTAATGTTTTAGCAGCAAAAGAATTGGGAATTAAGGCACTTGGTACAATGGCACATAGTTTTATTGAATCGTTTGATAATGAATTAGATGCATTTATAGCATTTGCTAAAACACATCCAGATAATGCCACATTACTTGTTGATACATTTGATACTCTAAAAAGTGGTATACCAAATGCTATTAAAACATTTGATTGGATGAAAGAAAATGGATATTCAACTGATCACATTGGAATACGTATTGATTCTGGAGATCTTGCATATTTATCAAAGAAAGCTAGAGAAATGCTAGATGAAGCTGGTTATAATAATGCAAAAATATGTTTAAGTAATGGACTAACAGCTGAAACTATAGAGTCATTAATTAATCAAGGTGCTTTCTTTGATTCCCTTGGTGTAGGGGATAATATTTCTAAACCTTCTGGAAGAATGGGTGCAGTGTATAAAGAAGTTGCAATAATTGAAAATGGACAAAAAATTCCAAAAATTAAGGTAAGTAATGATATAATTAAAATAGTAAATCCAGATTTTAAAGATTTATATAGAGCATATGACAAAAATACTGGATATGCTATAGCTGATATAATGTGTAGTAAAGATAAAGAAATGCCACAAAGAGAAATGAAAATAGTAAGTATTAGTGATTTAATTACAAATACAACTATTGAAGATTATAGACTAGTTAAACTTCAAAAACCAATATTTAAAAATGGACAATTAGTGTATAGTGATCCAACTATATTAGAAAAACAGGCTTATTGTGAAGAACAAATGCAAACATTATATCCAGAAGTTAAAAGAACATTAAATCCACATAGATATTATGTTGATGGAACGGAAGAATATATTAATTTAAAAAGTGAAATGATTTTAAGTCATAGGAGGTATTTATGAGAGAAAAAAAATTAAAAGAATTAGAAAAGTATGTTAATGAATTAAAGTGGCACAGGAATAGAATAATTGAAGTTAAAGATAATTTTGTTACTGTTGTTCCACAAAAATTTTATCTTAATAATGGAGCAGTTATTACTAGAGAGGAAGTTCTTAAAAATGGAGGGGATGGTTCTGCTGTAATAATTGTCCCAAAAGTTGATGATGAATTACTTGTAGTTATTGAGCCAAGGGTTTTTACTGAAAAGAAAGTAGCAGTTAGTTTTCCTGCTGGGTATATTGAAATGGATGAAACTCCTAAGCAAGCTGCACTTAGAGAACTTAAAGAAGAAACAGGATATGTACCACGAAAAATTGAAGAAATTGATGCATATTATCAAGATGAAGGAGTAAGTGCAGCATATAACCATATATTCTTGGCTAGTGATTGTGCTCAAGTATGGAAACAAAAATTAGATAAAGATGAATTTATTAAATATATGACATTTACATATAATGAATTATTGGAATTGGAAAATATGGGATATATAACTGGTGCTAATTCAAAATTGGCTTTATGTAGAATCAAAAAATATATGGAAAGAGGTTAATTATGTTTGATGTTAAAAAAGAAACTAATAATATAGTTAAATTTATAAAAAATTACTTTAAAAACAATAAATTAAAAGGTGTTGTCCTTGGAATTAGTGGTGGTAAAGATTCTGCGGTAGTTGCAGCGTTGTTTTCTAAAGCATTAGGAAGTGCAAATGTATTAGGAGTAACTCTTCCATGTCATTCAGAGAAAACAGATAAAAGTGATGCTCAATTAGTAGCAGATAAATATAATTTTGAATTAATCAATTTGGATTTAACTAAAGTATATGATAGTTTTATAACTGAAGTTGGTAAAATTGGGAAATTCAATGAAAAAGAATTAAAAAATAGTAACATAAATTTAAAGCCAAGGCTTAGAATGTCGAGTGTTTACTATTTAGCAGCATTGTATTCTGAATTAAAAGGTGGGACATATGTTGTAGCAGGAACATCTAATCTTTGTGAATTATATGTTGGTTATTTTACAAAAGGTGGTGACTCAACTTATGATATTGGAGTATTGAATAATTACACAGTTGAAGAGGTTATTAAAATTGGTGAATATTTAGGCATACCAGACAAAGTAATTCATAAGATTCCAAGTGATGGTCTAAGTGGAATGTCTGATGAAGAAAAATTAGGCGTTAAATATTCTGATATAGCATCATATATAAATGGTGAAAAATTAGCTGATGATATTGCAAAAAAAATTATTAGATTGCATAATAATTCTCATCACAAATTTGAAATTCCAATTTATAAAAGAGATTAATATAGGAGGAAATTAGAAAATGAGTGTAGATATGTATATTTGTGCCGATGACTTAAAGAAAATGATAAAAGCATATTATAAAGAATTTAATCAAGATATTTTTGATGAAGCTATAATATATGTTTTGGGAGATGCTGAATTTAAATTTAAAAAATTTGAAAAAGTAAGTGGAATTTCAGTAATTACTGAGACAATCCTAGATTTGGATGATATTAAGGATATTTTATCAACTATTATTTATAAATATGAAGTTTTGAATGTTAGAGCAGCACTTGTCGATGATGATAAAGTATCTGGTCTTTATGTCGATGTTAGAGAAAAATCATCAAAACTTGTATTAGGTGTAAGTAAATGAAAATAGGAGTTTATGTTGGAAGTTTTGATCCGCTTCATTTAGGTCATGAACAAATTATTAACAAATTATTGAAAAATAAAATTGTTGATAAAATTATTATTGTACCTGGAAACTCATATTGGAATAAAAAAATAAATTCCAGTATAAAACATAGAATAAATATGTTAAAATTAATAGAAAATAAAAATGTAATTATAAATGATACATTATATAAAAAGAAATATACTTATCAAGTATTAAATGAATTAAATAAACAATATGATAACCTATATTTAATAATTGGAGCTGATAATATAATAAATTTTGATAAATGGAAAAATATAGATTGCATTTTAAATCATCATGTAATAATAGTAAGTAGAAATAATATAGATATCAATAAATATCTAAAAAATTACCCTAAAGAAAATTTCACAATTGTAGATGATGTTGATATAAAAACATCTTCCACTATTATAAGAAATAAGATTAAACAATTTGGTTATGAATCAATTATAAGATATGTTAATAATGATATTATAAATTATATTATTAAAAACAAATTATATAAATAAACAATGGAGGTATAATGTATGAAAAAAATAGTTAATCAGTTAATTAAAGTAAATAAAACTATAAGCACTATGGAATCTTGTACAGGTGGGGCTTTAGCATCTGAGATAACCAATATTAGTGGTTCTAGTGAGATACTAAAATTTAGTGCAGTAACTTATTCAAATGAATATAAAATTAAAATGGGGGTATCAAAAGATACAATCGATAAATATTCAGTTTATAGTATGGAAGTTGCAAAGGAAATGAGTAAATGTATTAGTGATTATACTTTATCAACATATGGGGTTGGAATAACAGGTAAAATAAATAGAGTTGATAAGAATAATTTGTCTGGTGAAAACAATGTAGTTTTCTATAGTATATATGATAGATTAAATGATAAATATTATACAAATAGTATTAGAGTACAGAATAAAAGCAGAAGATTATGTAAAAAGGATATTGTTAATAGTATCATTAAAATGTTACACAATATATTAGATAATTAATTTTGATTATAAATAATATGATTTTATGATAAAATTAGTATATGTAAGAGGTGCTTATGAAAAAAGAATATAATTCTGAGGAGGAATTTTTAAAAGATTATGATTCTTCTGTTTTTGAAAAACTATCTATGACTGTAGATATACTAATATTAAGTGTTTCTAATGAGGAAGTTAGTAACTATAGAAAAACTGATAGAAAGAAAATGAGTATTTTACTTGTTAAAAGAGATCAATATCCATTTAAAAATAAATGGTGTTTACCAGGTGGATTTGTTGGAATTGATGAGGAACTTGATGATGCTCCGATAAGGGTATTAAAAAATGAAACAAATGTTGAAAATATTTATTTAGAGCAATTATATACTTTTGGTTCTGTTAACAGGGATCCTAGAATGAGAATAGTATCAACAGCGTATATGGCATTAATTGATAAAAATAAGCTTAATGATAGTTTAAGTTCTAATGCATCATGGTTTGATATAATAAGCATTGAAGAGAAAAATAATATAGTTGATATTATTTTAAACAATGGATTCGAAACTATAACATTTAGTATAAGAAAAGAATTAAAAGAAAAAACCACTGATAGATATAAATTTGTTGAAATTAAAAATGATAAAATTGCATTTGATCATACTATAGTTATATTATCAGGATTAGAAAGACTTAGAAATAAAATTGAATATACAGATGTAGTATTTAACATGATGCCCGAATTATTTACTTTAGGTGAATTGCAACAGGTATATGAGGTTATACTAAATAAGAAATTATTAGATCCAGCTTTTAGAAGAATTATAGCTAATAAGGTTGTTAAAACAAGTAAATTAAAAACTGGTGAAGGACATAGGCCATCTTATTTATTTAAATATAAACATAATTAATAAAGGAGACTAAAACATGTATGATTGTATAATAGTTGGTGCTGGAACTGCGGGACTTACGGCTGCTATTTATTTAAAAAGGGCATCTAAAAAAGTATTAGTATTAGAAGCTAAAAGTTATGGTGGACAAATAGTAAATGCATCTAAAGTAGAAAATTATCCAGCTGAAGCTCATATATCTGGATTTGATTTTGCTACTAAGTTGTATAACCAAGTGAAAGATTTGAAAGCAGAAATAAAATTTGAAAAAGTAATCAATTTAAAAGATGGCAATATTAAAAAAGTTATTACAAACAAAAATGAATATGAAGCAAAAACTATAATTTTAGCAACTGGCTCAGACAATAGAAAACTGGGAATAGAAAATGAAAATGAGCTTGTGGGTAAGGGAGTATCATATTGTGCTACGTGCGATGGTATGTTTTATAAAAATAAAATAGTAGCAGTAATAGGCGGTGGAAATACAGCAATTGATGATGCATTATATTTAAGTGATATAGCATCTAGAGTATATATAATTCAAAGAAGAGAAGAATTTAAGGATGAAATCAATTCACTTGAAAGACTAAAAGAAAAAGATAATGTTGAATTTATATATAATAGCAATGTAAGTAAGTTAGTATATGATGACAAATTAAATGGAATCGAAATCACTAACAAGAATGGGAATATTAAGCATATTAATATAGATGGTTTATTTATAGATGTTGGAAGAATACCTGAAAATCAAAACTTTGCTAGTATAATTAATTTAGATGATAATGGTTATGTAATAGCAGGCGAAGATTGCAATACAAATGTTAAAGGCATCTTTACTGCTGGAGATAATAGAACTAAATTGGTAAGACAACTTGTAACAGCTGCAAGTGATGGTGCTGTTGCAGCCACAGAAGTTATTAAATATTTAAATAATAAATAAAACTGTTATGCAGTTTTTTTATTTTAAATAATACTCTTTTTTATATAGTTAAAAAATGGTATAATAAATTATAATAGAGGTGTAATATATGGAGACCTATGCTATATCATCTGCAAATTTGAATATTATAGAAGATAATTTGGATTATGTTGCTCGTGAGTTATCCGGTGTTATTTCTAATGTCAATAATGTTAATGTACAAGTTGATGGGATTGAAGAAAAAGTGACAGCAATGGATAATGAACTTAAAAATCTTGTTAAAGAAATTAGAGAAACCGCTTTTGCAACAAATGCAAGACAAAATATAATGTATAATAATGAGCAAATCGAAAAAAAATATGGTTATTATAATAAAGTTAGAAGATTAACATCTAGTTTAATTGATTCTATTAATAATTCAAATATAAATAAAACTATACTAATAGATCAAATGCAAAAAGCATTATTAACTAATCCTAATTATTGGTTGACAAATGCATATGCTGCGTTGGTTTCATGGGTAATAGATGATAAACAAACATGTGATATTGAACTTAAAAATGCCTTGAATAAAAATAGAATCAAAACAGAATTGTTTTTCTTATTTATAAATTTAAAATATAATAGAATTGAAGTTGCTTATAGATGGTTAGATGCTTATTTAAATGATTTAAATCCATTAAAACTTGATCAATCATTTGTTGAAATTTTAGAATTATGTGTAAATAATTCGTTAGGTTTAAAAGGTAAATCAATAATTATAGAAAAAATAAATAGTTGGATGGGTTTACTATCAAATAACAATGTTATAAATGAAATTGAAGAAAACAAATGGATTAAATATATAGAAAGTAAGGAAAAAAGAAATTTAGAAACAAAATTTTTAAATACTTATTCGATAGATAAAAATATAATCAGCGATAATTTATTTATAACCTCTTCGTACGAAAAAATATTAAATGAATTAGAGTTAGTAACTAAATCAAAAATTGAAGATATTAATTTAGATCATATACTTAATAAAGTAATTTATGATGAAGATGATGAAGAAAAAGAATTTATTGATGATAACTTTAAAAATAAACTAATTATTGAATGCAATGGAGATAAAACTAAAGCTGAAAAGATGTATAATGATCAAAAATCTATATATGACGATAAAACTAATTTAGTAGCACTATTTAATAACATTACTATTTATTATGATAGATACGATATAAGTGATAATACGAGGAAATTTATATTGTTTTATTCAAAGAAATTTATTAAAAAAGCTTACGAAAAAATTAACAAATACTATATTAATAAAAGTTTAAGTATTAATATTGATGATTTTAATTTAGTTTTTGATGATAATATGTCTATGGATATGATAAACAAAGAAATAGAAAATTATATAGGCAGTAAATATAATAAAGATGATAGAATAAGTTGGATAGCGCTAATATTATTAGATCTAATTAGTATAGTTGGAATATATTTAATTTTATCCAACAGCATTTTATGTATGCTGCTTGTTATTCTTACATTCATAGGCAACGGAATAATTTTATATAGAATAATTAAGAATATTAAAAATACTAAGAAATTGCAACAATCAAAGAAAAGAGAATTAATGTCTACATGTGAAATATTATATGCAGAAAATAAAGATTACAAAGAAAAGATAGAAAGTAATATGAAAAAATATGATGAACTACTTATATTTTTAGATAAGTTAAATGCAAATGATTATATTAATTCTACAGAGAGAAATATAGATATTGGGTGATACTATGGAAGAAGATAAGAAGATTGAGGAAATTAAAAAAGAGCAAATAACTAAGCAAGAGGAGAAAAAGGTAAAAGAAAAATTAGTTTTACCTACATGGAGTATAGATGTGCCACTTGAAATTAAAAGAGGTGAAAAGTGAGTTACGATGAATGGATTCAATCATTAGAAATATTAAAAAATACAAATAATAAAGAAATAAAAGAAAAATTAGTGAGTGAAGAATATAATCCAAATATTGCTGATAAGATTGAAACAAAAGTATTAGAACTTATAGATTTTAAACTAAATAAGGCAATTAAAAGTATTATATCTTCAATCGGCGAAATGCTGAGTAATTCTTTCTCTCTTGATATGTTTATGATTGAATTTAAAAAGAAAGTATTATTTATAGATGAATTGCTTAATATAAAGCAAATAAGTGTTAAGAAAAAAGAATTAGCAAAAGAAAATTTAAAAAATGAAACTGAAAAAGTTTACAATATTTTAATTAAAGAATCAAGAGGTATGGATCCGTATGGAATATTTGAAACAACAATTAAAAATAATAAGATAAAATGGAGTTGATATTATGAATTATGAGGAATCAAAAGATTATCTAAAAAGATATTTAAAGGCAAGAATACCTGTTATTACAATTAATAGTTCTGAGAAAAACAGAATACTAAGATTAATTAAAGAAATTCAGGATGAACTAAATTATGAATTTAACATGTATAGTATGTCAGATGGAATAGTTGATCTAAAAACTGGTAATGTTGTTAATGAAGAAAAAACTCTTATGAGTGCACTTGATTATATCAGTGAGGAAATAAGAGTTAAAAATAATGGTAATTATATATTAAGTGATATAACTGATATTGCATCTCCTAATATTGTTACAAGATATTTAATTGATATAATTTCAAAAGCGGAACATACTTCAAATGTAATAATTATAATATCCAGTGAAAATATTTGGCCAAATATTGAGAAACTTGGAATAGGCATGAAATTAGCATATCCTACTGATATTGAGCTTCGTCAGACTATAATTGACACTATTAAGCCATATGAAGATAGAATAAAAGTTGAATGGGATGATAAAGATTATACAAATGCAGCAACATACTTGCAAGGTTTAAGTGAAATGGAAGTTAAAAATATTATAACTTCATTAATAGTTACTGGTGAAGTATTAAAATCAGATTTAAAGGAACTTAAATATTCTAAGCAAAAATTATTTAACGATATAGCTGGTTTAGAAGCTATTGAAATTGAGGAAGATTTCGATATAGCTGGATTGGATAATTTAAAAGAGTGGCTAAAAGAAAAAAAGGTATTAATAGATCCTAACAGAAAAGAAGAGTTAAGCCAAAGGGGAATAAAACCTCCTAAAGGTGTATTACTAACCGGTATTCCTGGATGTGGAAAGAGTTTGTGTGCTAAAGCAATATCAAATATTTTTAATATACCATTATATAGACTTGATTTGGCTACTGTTCAAGGTGAATATGTTGGCCAATCTGAGCGTCAATTAAAAGAAGCTCTTGATACTGCTGAGTATGTTTCACCTTGTGTGCTTTGGATTGACGAAATTGAAAAGGGATTAGATGATCACAATTCTGCAATAACATCAAAATTAATAGGACAATTTCTATTTTGGTTACAAGAGAATAAAAAACCTGTATTTGTAGTGGCATCAGCTAATAGTATTGAAAAGTTACCAGCAGAGCTTGTTAGAAAAGGAAGATTTGATGAGATTTTCTTTGTTGATCTTCCAAATAAAGAAGAAAGACGAGAATTACTAAAACTATATGGTAGAAAATATCTTAGAGTGGAACTTAGAGATGAATTATTAGAACAATTAACAGATGTTACAAATGGGTTTGCATCTTCTGATATTGAAGCTAGTATGAGGAATATTACATATAAATTAATTGCGAATCCAGATATGAGATTAACAGAAAGTGTTTTAATAGATGAATTAAAAAGGGTAGTTAGTATTTCTAAAACTAATCCAGAAAAAATAGAGGCAATTAAATCTTGGGGTAAAAGTAGGGCTATGCCGGCTTCTAAAATAATAGAGTAACATTTAGTTATAAATGTGATATAATGGTTCGGTGAGGTGGAAAATGCCGGATTATAAATCACATTCAATGCATAGTGAATTGGTATTACCAAATATTAATAAGCAAATTAATATTGATAGAAATGATCTAAGAAAGTTTGCTATAGGTCCTGATTCACTTATGCTAAGCGATTATAGATTGTTTGATTATCAACATTCCCATAATACTAAAGCATATTTTGAAACGTTAATTAAAACAATCAAGGAAAGAAAGTTACAAGATAATAATAAAGTAATGGCGTTTTTATATGGCCAATTAGACCATTTTGTACTTGATTTAGTTATGCATCCATTAATATATTATATGACTGAAAAAATGCCTTCAAATAGTTTGTTGAAGCCTCATACATTGATTGAAATGTGGATAGCAGATTACTTGATGATTAAATATAGAAGAAAAGAAAAAAGATATTATTATAAATCGGAATCATTTGATAATGATTTAAAAAGCCTTATTGATTATGTATATAAGAAAGTATTTAATAGAAATAATGTTTCATTTAAATATAGAGCCGGTATTAATCATATGGTGGGTATTGATAGTATAAGATTAAATAAAAATAAATTATTTCATAAAATATGCGAAAGAATTAAAACGGGTGATTTCTTTTATAGTGAAAAAATATCTAGGGTGGTTGTTTTTTTAAATTTAAATCATTCGTCGTTACAAAATCCTATAACCGGTGAAGTGTTTAATGAATCGTTTGATGATTTATGGAAAGAATCATTGACAGTAGCATCAGAATTAATAGAAGAGGTAAATAATTTTTTATATTTAGATTATGCATTAAATAGTTATTTGATAAGAAATGATATTTCATATAATACTGGACTTCCTTGTGTGGAAACAGAGGAATTTAAGTATGTTAAAAAATACTAAATGAAAAGAATATTACAATAATATTCTTTTTTTATTTATTTAATAATTGTTCTTTGTATAATTTATACGATTTGTTCCAACTTTCATATTTAGGATCATTTCTATGATCTTCTACTATATCTAATGATTCAATATATTTACCTAGATATCTTGATACTTTTCTTGCACCCAAGTAATTCATGTGGACTCCTTCATCTTTTGTTTCTTTATCCCAATCTAGTTTTAAATCTATTAGGTTAAGATTTAATAATTCTATTTTATTTTTATGAGCTAATTCTTCTATTTTATTATGATGATCATATTTCCAATTAATAGTTGGATTTTCGATAAACATTAATCTGATATTATTATCTATATATAATTTAATCATTTTATTTAAATACTTTATGTTTTCCTCATCTAAATCAGCAACTTTATCAGTTTTATTAAGATCTCTCTTTCTTCTTGGACCTTTCACTTTAGATGAATATTTAAATCCCTTATATGGATTTAGCCATTCATCTTTTCCAAATTGTTTCCAATTATTATGAAAGGTTAATAGAGGAACATATTTTTTTAGGTCTAATATTTTATATTTATATCTTTCAATATGATTTAAATCTCTAAAAATAACATCTGCTTCAAACATAACAAGTTTAGGTTTTTGACTTTTAATAATAACTTTTGAATATTCATAAGCTTCTTCAATAGTGGCTGCGGGAATAGCACAATCATAAGTAGTATATCCAAATTCGTTCCATATATACATTGGTGATATTCCATTATATACAAGGCTATCTCCTAAAAATATAACATCTATAGTATCATTTTTTTCATTTAATAAATCATATTTAGTTTTTTTAAAAAATCCGAATTCTAATAAGTTGCTTTTATTTGGAATAAATATAATTGATACAAGTTCTATTAAAGTAAATAATATTGCTAAAAATAATATTATTCTAATATACCATTTCTTCATATATCCTCCTAAAAATCAGCATATATTGGATCTACTGGTTCATATCCAGGACCATATGCGCCAAAAATAAATATTGATATTATAAATGCAAATAATATTGCCCATCTAATCCAAGTTTTCTTTTTAGCAAGTTTCTCTCTTACATCAATATTCTTTTCTTTAAGTAAACTGATAGTAAATATAAATATTATAGCAATTATCAATATTATATAATCATATATATCTATTCCAATATTAAGTAATTCATATGAACTAAATTTGAATCTGGTAAATATTCCTTTTAGCATTCCTATAGCATCCTTCATTGTATCTGCTCTAAATATTAATTCTCCAATAAATACGAGTAGACACATTTTAATTGACTGGAGGATTCTATATATTTTGTTTTCTCTGTTAATATGAAGTACTAAGCATCCTTTTGTGATAAGAGGTCCTATAAAGTTACCTCCAGCAATCATAATAAAATGATACATTCCAAAGCATAAAAAAGTATAACCAGCCCCATGCCATAAACCATTTAGAAACCATACTACAAATAAAGCTATAGATCCACTAATAAGAGGTCCGTAGTGATTACCAAGTATTTTTCTTAATTTTACTGTTAATTTTTTAAGAGGTTTAGATAATGAAATAGGATAGTAAACATAGTCTTTAAACCAAGTGCCTAAGCTTATATGCCATCTAGTCCAGAATTCAGATATATTTTTTGAGAAAAATGGTTGTCTAAAATTTTCAGGAATATTAATTCCAAATATTTGCCCGCTTCCTATGACTACATCCATAGTTCCAGAGAATTCCATATATAACATAACTGTATATCCAATAGCGCCTAAAAATATAGTAAATCCATTATAATTTGAATAATTATTAAATACCGTAGTGACTAAAGTGTTTAATCTATCTGCTATAAGTTTCTTTTTGAAAAAACCATACATAATTCTTTGATACCCGAGTGCTAAATTATTATATTCAATCTTTTTTCCAGCATATAAATCTTCAGCAGTATCAGAAAATCTAGCAATAGGTCCTTCCATAATTTGTGGGAAGAATGATAAGAATAATGCTACTTTAATAAATGATTTATCTGCTTTAATTTTACCATTAAATACATCAATTATATATGATAATGCGGATAATGTATAAAATGATATACCAACTGGTGCTATGAATTTCATTACTTTAATATTATAGTTAATATGTAATAAATCTAACAATCCATTAATATTACTTGAAAAGAAATTTAAATATTTGAAAATTACTAGGAATAATAAATTTATAAGTACACAAACTAATAAAACTATTTTCTTTTTAGTTTTAATTTTTTTATTCAATAATTTATCATCTGATTTTTGATTATCTAATTTATCTATTAAAATTGCACTTAAGTAAATTGATATTATTGATATTATTAAAAAAATAATTCGTTTGGTTCCTAGTGCAAAATAAAATAGCAAATTTACTAATAATAAAAACAAATGCCTTTTTTTAGGTATTAGGTTATAAATAACTACTATTGCTGGAAGTATTGCAAATATGTATGTAGCTTTTAAATATGACATATTTTATTCCTCTTTTAACTTTTGAATTAATGCCCAAATCTTTTTAGCAGAATTAAAATTATCAGGTATTATTTCTACCGTTGGTATTTCAACATCAAAATTTTCTTCTATTTCACTTACTAATGATAAAATTGTTAATGAATCTAAGTATCTGCCATCTATTAAGTTTTCATTTGTTTCATAATCAACTTCTGGTTGTAAGTCCTCCAATATTTCAATTAATTTTTTCATTTATTTCACTCCTTCATTTATATAACTAGGACAATTAATATCACTAGTTTTTAACTCATTTCTTACTAAATATGATTTATTATTTTTATATAATATTATTTTAGGTAAGTCCCTACTTAGAAATAAAGCAATACCTTCTGTTGATGAATATGCGCCAACTTTTTTAAATATAAATAAATCATCTATGTTTAATTTACTAACATTAATATTTTTCAATAAAACATCATTTATTGTACATAATGAACCATATACATTATAGTTAATTATTTCTCCTTTATTTTTCTGAATAATATCATAATAAGGCGTTTTCATCGCTAATGTACCACCATAATATACTAGATGATTTATTCCTCCATCAACTATTACAAAGTTTCCATTATTGTTTGATTTAATGTCTACAACTTTTGTTAAATATTCTCCACAAGACGCACATATACTTCTTCCAAGTTCAATAAGAATATTATTGTTATCTATAGTGTTTAATAATTCTTTAACTTGATCTAATAATTCATTTTCATCAAATTCATCACTCTCATAATAACTAACTGGTAATCCAGCGCCATATTCTACTTCATTAAATTCAAAATTATATTCTTCTTTAATGGACTTAATAAATTCATTTATATATTCAATTTCATTACATATCTTTTTTATTGAGCGTTTTTGAGTACCTGAAAAATATTCTAATCCTTTTATATCTAAATATTTATTATTTTTAATAATATATTTAAAATCTTCTTCACTAACTCCGAATTGATTTCCTGATGTAAGTCGAATTAAAACATTTAATTTTTTATTATATTTTTGAGCAAACTCACTTAATATATCATAGTGCTTTATAGACTCTATAGTATATCTGCCCACATCATAATTTGAAACCATATTTTCTATAAATTCATTTGTTTTGTTGACACCTGAAATAACCATTTTACTATGTGGTACATTAAGTTTATTACATATATCAAATTCTCCAGGAGAACATATTTCAAATTTTTCAACATCATCTATTATTTCTTTAACAATATAACTATTAGCTTTAACTGCAAATACTAGTTGTGCTTTTCCAAGTTTACTCTTTAAATATTTTATTCTGTTTTTTAATTCATCTATGTTGTAAATAAATAATGGTGTTCCATATTCATGTGAAAGTTTTTCAAAATTAATCATGTTTTGCCTCCTTATATAAACTAAGAAGTTTTTTTCTATCAATTTTGCCATTTTTAGTCATTGGGAATTTATCCATTTGTACTAATTTGGTTGGTATCATATGAATAGGTAGTAAATCTTTTAAGAATGAATGTAATTCTTTTTTTTGTATATCTCCAACATAAAATCCATAAAGTATTGATTTTTCTTCTTCAAATATAGTGCAAACTCTCATTACTTTTTCACATTTCATAATTGATTTGTCTACATCTTCAAGTTCTATTCTATGTCCTAAGTACTTTACTTGAAAATCTTTTCTACCATTGAAAACTATTTCCTTATTTTCGTTATAATATCCTAAATCTCCAGTATGATACATTAATTGTAAATAATTATGTATGCACGGATTTTGTGTAAAAGATTTATTTGTTTGTTCACTATTATTAAAATAACCTAGTGCAAGGCTTGTTCCAGATACACATATTTCACCTGATATATTTTGAGAAGTTATTTCATTATTATTTTCATCTAATAATATAACTCGTTCATTTGGAAATGGTTTTCCAATTGGTATTTTATCTAAATAATTTCTTTTTCTATCAATAATATGGTAAGTACAATTACAAGTTATTTCAGTAGGACCATATAGATTTACAAATGTAGTATTTGGAAGGTGTTCCATCCATATTTTAAGGTGTTTAATTGGCATCACCTCACCACTGAATAATATTTTTTTAACATGTGTTGGTACTTTATAATCAAGTCCATGAAATGTTGTAATTAAGCATAAAGCAGATACTGCCCAAGTCATGGTTGTTATTTTATTTTTACAAATATAATCTAAAAGCATTGAAGGGTTAGAAAAATATTTCGTTGGTATTATTAATAAAGTTGCTCCAACTCTTAATGCTGAAAAAATATCTTTAACAGAAACATCAAAATCAAATGGAGCTTGATTAGCAATAATGTCATTTTCATTAAAATTAAAAATTTCAGTAAATTTATTTATAAAATCGATTACAGATCTATGACTTATTGTCACTCCTTTAGGTATTCCAGTTGAACCTGATGTAAAATTAACATATAAAGGATCATAATCTATATGTTTAGTTTTAACTTCATCTAATAGTTTATTATTTATTGTTCCATTCATTAAATTTTCAATAAATAAAACATCGCAATCACTAAAATATTTACTTGCTAGTTCTTTGTGTATACTATCAGTAATAACTACCTTTGAATTAATAACGCTTTTAATCTGTTGTATTCTATTCTCAGGAAATTCTGGATTTAATAGTGTATAATAACATCCAGAATAAATAATACCCAAAAAAGAAATCAACGTATTGATACCTTTATCCATAAAAACTATTATAGGTTCATTAAAATGTTTTTTTTCTGTAATAAAAGTTCCGATTATCTTACTATATTTATTTAAATTGTAATAATTTATTGTTTTGTTTTCTTCGATAACAGCTATTTTATTTTTATGTTTTAAACTTGTGTTTTCTAAATATTCAATAACGTTATTCATACTACTACCTCTACCAATACCATTTTATCATAATATATTTACTTTTTCATTATATTTGCTATGATTTTTAAAAAAAATAATTAAAAAACTGAATTTGTAAAGCAAAATAAGTTTTAATTGAATGAAAGTTAAAAATATATTATAATAATATTATAATGGAGGTTTGTAATGAACTTAGAGATAGTTTATAATTTTTTAAAAGAAATTCAAAATACAATAAAAGAGTACATAAATCAAAATAGCGATAAAAAAGGCACAATAGGTATTACTCTTGCAGATGATCAATTTAGTTATAGTTTTGGAAAATACAAAGAGTGTAGTATGAAGCAAGAGGAAGTTGATATGATTGCTCATTTTTTATCACAATATTTTGGATTTTCTAAAGATGTTTTTAATGGCAGATTCTATGGATTAAATTTAAAAAATGTAAACATGTTATTAAATAGTAATTTATGTTCTGATTTTGAAAGTTTTACAAATACGGTTCAAAAGTCAGAAGAGATGATTGGACATCAAATGTTAGGAATGATTAGAGATTTGGCTGCAACAAATAATAAAAATTCTTACCCATTAATATTTAGTATTGAAGATAATGTACTTTGGTGCTTGGGAGATGGAATTTCACTTGACAATTCTAGATATCATAATAGATTGATAATAGATATGCTAAAAAAATATGGAACTGAAAAAGTTGAAGGTAGTACTACAACAATAACAGTAACTGACACTTTATTATTTTGGAAAGACACTTGCAAGGATGGCGAATATAGTGTTGGAAGTTTATTAAATACTATTTCACAATGTTTGGGGAAATCAGAATCTTTGATGGCAGGCATAATTATAAGGGATTTTAGTATTAGTGTTAATGGTAAAGTTTATTATTTTGAAAAAGGATTATCCGAAAGAACAAAAGCAGAACTGGTAGACGCGCTTTCAAAAAAATGCAAAATGGAAGTCGATATGGTTAGTAAAGATTATATAATCCGTTTGACGGAATATAGTAATCTTATAAATCCTGAAGAAAAAGGAAGAAAAATATAAATTATTTATGGAGGTTAATTATATGAAAAAAAATAAAATGGTATTATTGATTTTAATTTTGTTATTAAGCGTTTACTTTGTACCAAATATAATTAAAGCAGATGAAACATTATCTGAGAAAATAACTGAAATAAGATTAGGTACACTTACAAAATTAAAAGATGCAAATAATTCTTCTTTGCATGCTGATACTGAATTGACAAAAGATAGTGAAGGAAATTACGTTTATTCATTTGGGTTAGGATGTAATTTGGGAGAAAATTGCATTTCTGAAGAAGATATTGAATACTCTGGCGAAATAACTAGTATTGAATATGGTGGAGAAACATTAACCATTGATCAAGCCAAAGAAAAATGGAACAATCCTGATGATAATATCAATAGAAATAATAGATGGGATCAAAATGGAATGAATTCTGGTGTAGCGACTTTTGCGGTAGATGGTGCCCAAAATAGTTATTCTGCGCTATATAAGAAAATTGGAAAATATAATAATAAAAATATTGATGTAAAATTGACATTAGTAGACTTCGAAATTATTTCTATTCCTAAATATACTGTAAGTGCCCCAGCTATAGTTTTTACTAATAATCAAATTGGTATAAATGTTACTGGAGTAAAATGGGTAAAGGTTAAAATAGAATTTTTTGATTCAGAAACTCATGAGTTAATAAATGTCAAAGGAAATACTACTTATTGGGACATAGATCAAAATCAAGGAATTATTATTAATAATGATTCAACTAATAAAGGAATTTATTTTTCGAATAGGGGATTAAAATGTGATAATAATGACTGTACGAGTGAAACAAGAGTAGATAATCAATTATATTATTCAACTATAGATTCTGATATCTATATATTTGATCAAAAATCTGGATTGAATAGTAGCGATACTAATAATCTATATAATGATACAAGAAATAGTGTTGCATATGCTGTAAGTGAAGAATTTGAAGGAAATACTATTACAAGAACAATTCAATACAGTAATCCTATTATGATTAATATTGAAGGAGAGGAAAATTTATGGACTGGACACGGAGGATTATTCTTATCTTCTAAAAATATTGAGATACCAAACTATACTATTACAACTGAAGTTGTTAATGGAACTATAGATCCTGATCCAAAAGTAACTGTATTAGAATGGGACAATCAAACAGTTAAATATTCTCCTAAAAAGGGATATGAATTAAGCGAAATATATGTTGATGGTACAAAAGTTGATATTAAAAATTATCCAAATGAATATACGTTCTCGCGTATAGATAAAGATCATCATATTAAGGTAATATACATTGAAAATCCAAATACTGGAATTGAATCATTAACAATATGGATACTTCTAATGTTAGTTGGTTCTGTTATTGCACTTTTTGTAATCAATAAGAAATATGCTAATACTGAAATATAAAAAAGTTATATAAGCACAGAAATGTGCTTTTTTCATACAATAAATTAGGTGATTTATATGGCTTTAAAGGGAATTGTTATTGATCCTGGACATGGTGGAGATGATCCTGGTGCTGTTTCTAATAATATTAAAGAAAAAGAATATACTTTACTTATAAGTACATATCTTTATAATAGATTTAAAGATTTGAAAGTACCAGTTAAATTAACAAGGGAAACAGATATTACTTTATCTCCTAAAGAAAGAACTGCAAAAGTACAAAGTTTTTTTGGTAATGGAAAAGATGTTATAGTAATTTCTAATCATTTAAATGCTGGAGGGGGAGATGGAGCGGAAATAATATATGCTCTTAGAAATAATAATACACTGGCAAGGAAAGTCTTAGAAGAGATAGAAAAAGAAGGACAAAATGCTAGAAAGTATTATCAACTTAGATTACCTAGTAATCCAATTAAAGATTATTATTTCATGCATAGAGATACTCCTAATAATGAAACTATAATTGTGGAATATGGATTTGTAGATAGTCCTAAGGATGATGTGGAACAAATTAAAAAAAATTATGAAAACTATGCCGAAGCAGTAATAAGAGCAATTTGTGATTATAAAGGTATTGAATATAAGCCACCAGTTAATTCTGAATATTACGTTGTCAAAAAAGGTGATTCACTATGGAGTATTGCAAACAAATTTGGAATAACTGTTAAAAAATTAAAAGAGATTAATAAATTATCTTCTGATGTATTAAAGATTGGTCAAACATTAAATGTGAGTGAAAAGGGCGAAACAACCCCAGATGAATATTTATTATATAAAGTTAAGAAAGGTGATACATTATGGGATATAGCAAATGAATATGGAACTACGATTGACACATTGTTAAAAATTAATAATCTTACAAGCAGTAATTTGACTATAAATCAACAATTATTTATACCCAAAAATAATAACTCGGGTGTAAAAAATGATAATACTTATATTGTAAAGAAAGGTGATACGTTATTTGATATAGCAGCTTTAAAAGGTGTAACTATAAATCAAATAAAAGAGGCAAATAATTTAAAATCTGATGTTTTACAAATAGGTCAAGTATTAAATATACCACTTTCTTCATCTGGTGAAATAAATTATATAGTTCAAAAGGGAGATAATTTATATAATATAGCAAATAAATATGATGTTTCTATTGAAGATATCAAAAAATTAAATGATCTTTCAACGAACACTTTGCAGATAGGTCAAGTATTAAAAATACCAGGTTCTACAAACTATAATACTTATATTGTTCAAAAAGGAGATACGTTATGGGATATTGCTCAAAAATATGGAACAACTGTTAAAAAAATAATGACCATTAATAATTTGAATACTACTATATTGAAAATTGGCCAAAATATACTAATTCCTACAAATTAAAAAAACTATTTTATAGTTTTTTTATTCTAAATAATAATTATCTAAATAATGAACAAATGCTCCATTACCTTTATAATAATTTCTTAATCGATTAATAATTTCATTAAAATTTGTTTTAATGAAATCAGAAAGTTTATTTTGATCTTCATCATTTATCAAATTAATATCAATTAATTTTAATTGCATCTCAGTTTCTTCTAAAACCTCATTAAATTTATCTTCAAATTCATTTATATTATGTATTTTATCTAAATTATCATGCAATTCTTTATAATACATATTAATTCTATTATCCAAAATGTCCAAAATATGATTTAAAAATCTATTGTATCTATCTCCACGTAAGTCAACTTTTAATTCATTTAAATTTTTAATTGCTTCATTATTGATGTCTAATGATACAACATTTTCTAAATAAGTTATTAATTCAAAATATGTATTCATAATTACTCCTTATCTGGAGGTATAATATCCCAATCTGGTAATTTAATTTTTTTATTCATTTTTACCTCCTTTAATATTTTTTAAGTAATTAATTAATTTGTTTTTATCCATATTATTCTTATTAATAATAAAATTTATATCTACAATTTCTGCTAAAGTGTCCTCTAATTCTAATATATAAGTGTCTAAAGTCTCATTATAAATATTTTCAACATCTTTTTTAGATTGTTTAACATCATACATGAAGTAAAATAATGTTCCCATACCAACAATTGCAGTAGCGGCACCTATTGTAAGGTTAAAGTAAGAAATTATAAGTCCCACAACTAGGAATATTAATGCATATATTGTTTTATAATTTAATAATTTAATATTAGAAATATCTTTTTTAAACGGTATTTTAACATATTCTGTGATATCATTAATAAGTTTATTTTCATTACTTCCATCAACTGTTGATCCGGTCCAATTTCCGATAATAATGTCAATACTTATATTACTATTATCATCAAATAAGTTTAATATATATTTTTTTGAAATATTTAATAAATATTCTTTCGTTTTTTTATTATATTTTTTAGAACTTAGCGAATCAATTAATGTAACAAAAACATTTTCATTAAGTTTAGTTTTCTTTTCATTTTTCTTACCATTATTCTTAACAATAGCTTTGTTTTTTGCAATTTCATCTTGAAGTGTTTTTTCCTCTTCTTCAGGAATGCATATTAAATCTTTTGATATATCGTAATCAGAATAATTGTTTAATAATTCAATTATTTTATTATAAGAGTTTGAATATGCATATGAATCATTCAATTCTTGTATTAATTTATTAGAATTACAATGTTCATAAATATATGAATAATTATCATTAATATAATTTTTATTTAATCCTAAAAAATCAATCCATGCATTTTTAATTATATTGTAATCATTTTCATTTAAATTTTGAGACCAATTATTGAATCTAGAAATTACTTCATTTAATAATATCTCATTATTTTGTACTAATTGTAAAACTTTAACTATAGTTGTATTAGAATTATTAAAATCAACTAAATCTAAATAATATTTTAACCATTTAAGTGCTATGTCAGTTTTATTAATTTTAGTATATAAAGTTAATAAGGCTAAAGCAGTTTTTTCTTTATTTATTTCAATTGCTTGTTGTATATATTTATTGCAAGACTTTTTATTATTATTAATCCATGAAATAACAGCCATTAAAACGTATGATAAGTAGTAGTTAGGAATATTTATATTGTTAAATTCATTATTATTAATTAATAAATTGCTTTCTATTTCATTATTACTAATATTGTTTATAATTTCAATAAATTTATCTCTAACTAGATTATGCTTTTCATATTTTCTTTTAAGTTCATCTTCTAATTTGCTGATTGAATCCTTTGCTTCTTCTAATAGTGGTGATATTTTAACATCATTAATGAAATTTTTAAGTTCATTTTCCAATGATTTAACATTATCTTTAATAGTGCTTATTTGCTCATTGTAATCTTCAAATTGATTATTAATGCCATCTACATTATCTGTGATATCATCAATACTTGCATTTAATTTTTTTAAATCATTAGTGAATGCTTGAATATCTTTTGATTTTATACTTGGCATATAACCACCTCTTATTCTGTATAAATTATAACATAATTTTTAGTAAAGTGATAGTATTTTAATGAAGTTCTTGGCAAACACCTGGATCTGGCTCATAAAAGCAATGACTTTTATATCGCCCAGCATTTTTTTGATTAAACCAAGTTGATTTACAGTCTTGATTTTTAGATGGTGAATAAAACCATAAAGCATTAGTGGCAGGGTAATAATATTCTCCTTTTAAAACTCTTTTTGCTAACTCTTTTTCTTTTGTTGTTGAACTTCCACTATTAAATAATGAACCATTAGTCCCAACAAATCCTCCAGGGTTTTGATATATTACATCGGTTATAGTTCTTATATTTTTAAAATCTAAACAATTAGCAATTGCCCTATTGACAATAACATTTCCCACCATAAGCATACCAAGTTCGCCTTCGGATAATGCTTCTGCTCTCATAAGTCTTGCACATAAGTCTAATTCTTTATCAGTATATTTAAGTAGCATAAAAAATCACCTAATATATTCTATTCAAAATATTATTAGGTGATAAATATATTAATTTATTAAGCTATGTAGTGCACCTGCTAAAAAAACAATTGCAATTATTACTAATATAATTCCGATAACTGCTAGTGCAATATATATCCACATTAATACTTTGGCAAATGTATTATTAGGATATTTAACTCTAGCAATTATCATAAGTACAAATGCAGCAGTAGAAGCAGCAGATCCAAGTATACCTATTGATTTATTTGTACCTATCATTAAATTTAATAAGTAATTAATAATTGGTCCACCAAATATTAATGCAAGAGAGATAATACACAAGGTATTTGCTTTTCCATCATCTTCATTTTTTGCTATTGTATTATTATTTTTATTTTTAACTTGGCAGCCGCATTTCATACATACAACTGCATCTTCATGTAATTTATTTCCACAATGTTCACAAAACACTAATATCACACTCCTTATATAAAGTATAACATATTCCAAATAATTATGATACAATTAATAAAGGAGATGAGAAAATGAAAGTACCTTTTAAGGCTGGGAATATATTGATTCCTAAAAAAAATATTGATATGCATAAATGGAGTGTAGTTGCATGTGATCAATACACTTCAGAACCTGAATATTGGAAAGAAGTAAGTGAAATAGTTGGCGATAGTCCCTCTACATTAAATTTAACTTTACCAGAGATATATCTTGAAGATGAAGATGTAGGAGATAGAATAAAAAATATTAATTCAAATATGAAAAAAATGGTTGATAATGATATATTTGATGAATATGAAGATTCTATGATATATGTTGAAAGAACACAAAATGATGGCAAAGTTCGTGAAGGTTTAATTGGTATAGTGGATTTAGAAGCTTATTCATATGAAAAAGGATCACAAACATTAATAAGAGCGACCGAAAAGACTGTTATCGAAAGAATACCTCCTAGAATGAAAGTTCGTGAAAAAGCGTTACTGGAATTACCACATATAATGATATTGATTGATGATGATAAAAAAGACATAATTGAGAGTTTGAAAAATAAAGTTAGCAAAAATGACGTTGTATATGATTTTGATTTAATGCAAAAGGGTGGTCATATTAAGGGATATCTTTTAAATAGTAATATTATGGAGGAAATTAATTCAAAATTAGAAGAGTTAATTGATAAAGATAATTTTGAAAGAAAATATAATGTTCATGATAAAGGTGTATTATTATTTGCTATGGGAGATGGTAACCATTCATTAGCTACTGCAAAAGCCTGTTATGAAAAATTAAAAGAAACTATGAGTGAAGAAGAATATTTAAATAATCCTGCTAGATATGCATTAGTTGAACTTGTTAATCTTCATAGTAGTGCACTAGAATTTGAGGCAATTCATAGAGTAGTATTTAACACTAATGTAAATAATTTAATAGAGGAATTATATAAATATTATGATATTAATGAAGAAGGTAAAGGGCAAAAATTTGAGTTAATAACTAAAGATTTTGATAAAGTATTATATATTACTAATCCAAAGTCAAATATTGCAGTAGGTTCAATTCAAATATTTTTAGATGAATATTTATCTAATCACGAAGGTAAAATTGATTATATTCATGGAGAAGATGTTACAAAAGATTTTGCCTCTAAAGAAAATAATATAGGTATTATATTTGAGCCAATGGCTAAAGAAGATTTATTTAAAACTGTTATATTAGATGGTGCTTTACCTAGAAAAACATTCTCTATGGGTCATAGTTATGATAAGAGATTCTATTTGGAAGCTAGAAAAATAAAATAAAAATTAATTATTAAGAAAACTAATATATAGTTTTCTTTTTTTATGATAAAATAATAATGTAAGTAAGATATTAGGAATAAGTGAAAAAGTAGTATATGAGAATATTAAGTTTATTTGATTGTGATTTAAATAGTATTTGTGGTATTTTGAGTGAAGTAAAAAATCAAGGATTTGATGCAATTCAGATAAGTCCACTCCAAAATACAAAAAACGATAGTTCACATGAATGGTGGATGCTTTATCAACCTATAAATTTTGAAATAGGCAATAGAATAGGAAATATAGATAGTTTGAAAAGATTATGTGATGAAGCCAATAAAAACAATATTTTGATTATAGCTGATGTTGTTGTAAATCATTTAGCTTCAACGGATGAACCATATAGTTTAGAACCTAATCAAATGTGCGATAAAGATTTATTATATAATCCTGATTGTTGGAAAGAAAGAAAAAACATATGGAATTGGAATGATAGATACCAAGTGACACACTATTGTATGGGTTTACCTGGATTAAACCCAAATAATAGAATTGTTCAAGAAAAAGTAATAGGTATGTTAAATAGGTATATTGAATATGGCGTAAGTGGTTTTAGATTCGATGCGGCTAAGAGTATTGCTTTGCCTGAAGAGGGATGCGATTTTTTTAAAAATGTTACGTATGCAATGCACAGATGGTTACCAATTATATATGGGGAAGTGTTATTTTCTGATAAAGAGCTTATTCAAAAATATGCAAAATATATGAAAGTATTAACAAACAGTGATTCATATAATCATGATGATATAATTAAGTTTATAGAGAACAAAGATAGTTATTTATCATCAGATTTAAGTTTTACAAAAGGTATTCCTATATGGGAAATAAATAGTTGGTATAGTGGTATATGTAGTTCATATCCTAACACATTATATTATGCAAGAAATTATTCAAATGATTGGAACTCATGGAAAGATAGTTGTGTTAAGGAAGCAAATTTAAAATTAGTTAAAAAATAAAAAGTTTTTCATATATTTATATTGGTGAATATATGAAAAATTTTATTTTAAAATTAATAAATAATGTTCCAGATGAAACATCTAAATATAGTAATAAAGATATTGAAGATGGAAAGGATTTAGGTGTTTTGTGCTATATAATGCCAATAATTCCATATTTTTTAAACAAAAAAAATAAGTTCGTCAAATATCATTCTATAATAGGAATGAATTTACTAATTATAACAATTTTTTATTATATTATTTTCAAGATGATTTCTTCTTTTAATATTAATATAATTGCTTTAAAGATAACATTAACTATTTTGTGGTTAATATTATTATTACTTTCATGTATTGGAATTTCGAATGTATGTAGTGGTAAGGCAAGAGAATTACCAATCATCAATAGAATCAAAATATTTAAATAGTATATGTAAATGAAATGTGAATTTAATTCTAAACAAATATTAATATGATATAATTATATTGGTGAAATATAAATGCAAATAACCATTAAAAACACTAATATTAATTATACTTTTTATAATAACAAATCAAAGACAAGTTTAATTTTTTTGCATGGTTGGGGACAAAATATAGATATGATGATGGGGATTGCCAAACCATTTATTAAAAAGTATAATGTCTTAGTTTTAGATTTACCTGGTTTTGGAAATAGTGATGAGCCGCCTGAAGTTTGGTCAATTTATGATTATGCAGAAATGTTGTATGAATTAAATAAACATTTGAAGATAAGTAATCCAATATTAATTGGACATTCTTTTGGTGGAAAAATCTCTTTAGCTTATGCTATTAAATACAAAACTAATAAATTAATATTATTGGCTAGCCCATATAAAGTAAAAATCAAGAAACCAACTTTAAAGATTAGAATATTTAAATTTTTAAAAAAGATACCTGGTCTTAGTAAGCTAGAAAGAATTATTAAAAATCACGTTGGATCTACGGATTATAAAAACGCTAGTGAAATGATGAAAAAAATATTAGTAAATCATGTTAATTTAGATTTATCGAATGAATTAAATAGAATTAATTGTCCAACGTTATTGATATGGGGAACTAAAGATGAGGCTGTTCCTATAGAAGATGGATATGAGTTAGAAAAATTAATTAAAGGCTCTGGTTTAGTTGAATATGAGGGATGCTCTCACTATGCATATATTGAGAGATTAAATCAAACTATAAGAGTTATAGATAGTTTTGTGGGAAGTGGTAAAAAATGAGATTATATTTTATATTAAGTTTAATTCCATTTATATATTATTTATTATTTAAGTGTAAAAAAGCTATGCATATGCTCCAACAAAACTGGTATAATGATGATAATAGATATTTTAAGTGGATACTTGATAATAAGACTAAAACATTTGTGACATTTGATATTCTATTTATAATTTTTTTATTATTTAAATATGCCAAAGTTGATTATTATATAATAATTTTTGTTTCATTATTTTACATTATTGTTTATTATTTATATAAAAGAATAGTAAGTAAAGAACAATCTAAAAAACCATTAGTGATAACTGCTAGAATAAAAAGATTATATATTACAGTATTTATATTATATTTGTTAATAATTTTACCAATGATTATATGGTTTGATCCTTTTTATATGTTCATATATTATACATATATTGGATTTGCTATATGGTTAAATTATATATTTGTTATGCTTGCTAATATAATTAATAAACCTATTGAAAAAATAGTTTTTTTACATTATAAAAGATTAGCAAAAAACAAATTAGATAGTATGATAAATTTAAAAAGAATAGGTATAACTGGTAGTTATGGTAAAACTAGTACTAAAAATGCTTTAAACGATATTTTAAATGTTAAATATAATTCTTTTGCAACTCCTAAAAGTTTTAACACCATGTATGGACTTATGAACGCTATTAATAATTATATGGATAAATTCAATGATATTTTCATAGCGGAAATGGGAGCTTTTAAACAAGGAGAGATAAAAGAAAAAGCTGAATTTATAAGACCAAATTATGGAATACTTACTACTATAGGAACTGCTCATTTAGAAAGTTTTGGTAGTCAAGAAAACATTCAAAAAGCGAAATTTGAATTAATTGATAGTCTTCCTGATGATGGTGTATGTGTACTTAATATGGATGATTCATATCAAACTAGTTATAAATTAAAGAGTAAATGCAAAGTGTTATGGGTTTCATTAGAAAATAAAAATGCAGATGTTTATGCCACAAATATTAAACTATCAAATAAAGGAACTAAATTTACATGTATATTTAAAAATACTAATGATAAATGTGAATTTGAAACTAAATTGTTAGGCAGTGCTAATGTATATAACATATTAGAAGCTATTGCTCTTGCATATGAACTTGGACTTAGTGTAGATCAAATAAAAATTGGTGTTAAAAAAATAGCTACTATTGAGCATAGACTTGAACTTAAGAAATTAGATAATATTACTATTATTGATGATGCATATAACTCTAATCCAGTTGGGTCAAAAATGGCTATTGAAGTTTTATCATATATGAATGGTAAAAAAATAATAGTAACTCCTGGTATGATTGAACTTGGGGATAAACAATATGAATATAATATGGAATTTGGTAGGCAAATAGCAAAAGTTTGTGATGAGGTTATATTAATTGGAAAAGGACAAACTAAACCAATACTAGATGGTCTAAATAAGGAAAAATATAATGAAAAAAATATACATGTTTTAAATGATGTTAAAGAAGCATTTCCACTAATGAAAAAATTAAGTGATAAAAATACATACGTTTTACTAGAGAATGACTTACCTGATATATTTAATGAGTAGGAGTTGAAGTATATGAAAATTAAGGTTCTTGTTATTTTTGGAGGGGAGACAACTGAGCATGAAGTAAGTATAATATCTGCTCTTCAAGCAATTCAAAATATTGATGATACTAAATATGAGGTAATCCCTTTATATATTTCTAAGGATAGAACATGGTATACAGGAAATATGCTTAAAGAAATAGACTTTTATAAAGATTTAGAAAATAATATTAAATTTGCTGATAAAGTGGTTTTATATAAAAAGAATAATAAATTTATTTTACAAAAGATTAATGGAATGATTAAAAAGGAATTAAGTGAAGTTGATATTGTTTTGCCAATAGTCCATGGTAGTGGAATAGAAGATGGATCTTTAGCGGGATATTTAGATACAATTGGAATACCATATATTGGTTCTAAAGTACTAGGCGGCGCATTAGGGCAAGATAAAGTTGTAATGAAACAAATATTAAAAAATGAAGGTGTGCCAATAGTAGATTATATATATTTCTATGATTATGAATATTTGGAAAATGAAGAGAATATTTTGAATAATATTAAAAAATTAAAATATCCAGTTGTTGTAAAACCTGCCACTTTAGGAAGTAGTATTGGTATATCATATGTTAAAGATGAAAAGGAAATAAATAATGCTATTAATGAAGCTATTAAATATGATAATAAAATATTAGTTGAAAAAGCAGTTTCTAATTTGATAGAAGTAAATGCAAGTGTAATTGGTAATATTGAATTTCAAAAAGTTTCTTCATTAGAAGAAGTAATGGGACTTGATGAAATACTAAGTTTTACAGATAAATATTTGTCAGGTTCAAAAACCAAAACATCTTCTAAGGGAATTGAATCTACAAGTAGAATAATACCTGCTAGAATAAGTGCTAAATTAACTGAAGAAATAAAAGAAACATCTAAAAAAGTATTTAAATTATTAAACTTAAGTGGTGTGTGTAGAATAGACTATTTAATAGATTCAAAAACTAATAAATTCTACGTAAATGAACCTAATACTTGCCCTGGAAGTTTATCATTTTATCTATGGAAAGAAGATGGAATTGAGTATAAGGATTTATTAGATGAAATAATTACTATTGGAATAAAAGATTATAAAAGTAAAAAAAAGAAAGTTAAATCATTTGATAGTAATATTTTAAAAGGGTTTAGCGGCTCTAAGGGATTAAAAGGAATGAGGAAGTAAGATGTATCAATTAAAAAATATTAATTATTTAGAACTTAATAATGTTTCATTAGAAGAACTTGATTCTAGGTTCTTTCATTTTTGTGATGATGAATTTCTTGATATTTATGATAGTGTAGGCATGTCTCCAAAAATTGGCAATAATTCTAAAGGAATAGATTTTGAACCTAGTATTTTCTTTTCAAAAGGTGTTGAAGGGGTATTGGAACTTTGGGATGTATGGTTTAAATGGAAAGCAGATAGATTGTTTAATCCTCAAAACAAAGAAAAATCAACAGATACTGAAATTAAAGAGTGGTTTAATTATTTTTCTAGCGGTGAATTTCTTAATGATGATGAATTATTAAATAAAGTTTTTGATATTATGATTGAGGAAATGGAAAGAAATAGTTATTATTTATTAGATATAAAAGAGAATGAGGACTTTACTTATGATCAGGTTGACCATAAAAAAGAAAGCGCAATTGAAAATGCTAAAGAAAGAGGATATTTAAGTCCAATGACTACAATGATGTATGGGAAATTTAGTAATTTTTCAACACCTATTGTTGATAAATGGAATATGCAAACGATACCTGGAAAAAATATTACAATTACACCAGATAAATTAACAAGGGTAAGTTTTAATGGTAAAACAGATTTGGTTTCAATAGTAGTTGGATTATATGAAAGATATAAAAAAGAGTCTAAAATTCAGGTATATCTTCCCGTTTTAGATAAATTTATAAGTTATGTTAAATCGAAGGGTAAGTCATTATAAAAGACTAATAATTAGTCTTTTTTATTTATTATAAATTCAATAGTTCCATTTTCTTTTCTATTATTTAACAGGTTGTTTTCTTCTAAAATAGATTTAACTCTTTTAGCAACTCCAACATTTCCATCGATTAATTTTGTATTTGGAAACATTATTTGTATTTTTTCACTTATGATAGGGTAATGAGTACATCCTAAAACAATAGAGTCTATATTTTTATCTTGATAATACTTTAAATATTGATTTAATAATTCGTTTATACTTTTTTCATCACTATTTTCAATTGAAGCGGCTAAACCTTCACATGGCAATAAATAAATATTTTGATCATCTTTTTTATTTTTAATTATTAATTCTTGAGTTTTTTCAGAATTAATGGTTCCTGGTGTGGCTAAAACTAGGGTATTTTTATAATTATTATCACATGCTACCTTAATAGCAGGTTCTGTTCCAACAAAAATTATATTTTTATAATCTTTTCTAAGTTTATCTATACACTTAGTTGTTGCCGTATTACAAGCTATAACAATTAATTTTACTTTTTTTGATATTAATTTATCTACTATATTTGTAACAATAGTATATAATGCCTCATCTGTTTTATTTCCGTATGGATTATTAAGAGAATCTGCATAATAAATATATTCTTCGTTCGGAAGTAATTTTTTTATTTCTTTTAATGTAGTTAATCCACCTTTCCCAGAATCAAACACACCGATTTTATTATTCATACATTTATCTCCTAATAATAATTATAGCATAATGATAAAATTAATGATAAAATTATAAATAATAAATATTATTTAATAGGAGTTAATATGGAAAATATTATTAAATGGATTATAAATTTATTTAGTGGATTGATTTCAACGAAATATGGAAAAGAATTGATAGTTTTTATTGTTTCGTTGATGCCTTTATTAGAATTACGTGGCGGTTTAATAGCTGCATCACCGACCTTATTAAATGTTGAACCTATAAAAGCATATATAATTTCTATTATTGGAAATGTTTTACCTGTTCCATTTATATTATTATTTATAAATAAAATAATTAAGTGGATGGGTAATTCTAGAATAAAATTGCTGAATAAAATGGCTAGCTGGCTTGACAAGAAGGCACGTAAAAATAAAAATAAAATAGAAAAATATGGATATTTTGGTCTAGTTTTATTTGTTGGCATTCCTATACCTGGAACTGGTGCATGGACTGGATGTTTAGCGGCTTCTGTTTTAGAGATGGATAGGAAAAAATCTTTTTTTGCAATAATGCTTGGAATATTAATGGCTAGTATAATAATGATGATATTTTCATATGGAATACTTGGAAATTTATTCAAATAAAAATCAACATAAAGTTGATTTTTTTATTTAAAATAATTAATTTTGAGAACTTAATTTATCATAATATATAGTATTTGCTATGCTTACATAAGGTATTAGCCATATTAATAAAAATCCTAAAGTTAATGGAACAAGTAAATACCAACCGATGAAACTTAATTGAAATACAAAGTAATTCCATTTATATCCATGCATTAAATCTCTACTTGCTTTTAAAGATTCATGACCTTTAACATCTTTATCAATAACTAGTAATGTTGCCATGGCTAATCCTAATGAAGCAATAATACCTGGTACTATAAATAGCATTGTTGACAAAGTTATAATAAATGTTACAAGAATATATGAAACTAAAATATTAACCCATTTTGATTTTATTGTTTTGACAACTAATTCTGCATCAAATTTACCAGTTCTAACAAAGTTTAATAAATATTTTAAATAACCAGCACTTAGAATTGCAAGAATAATTGAAAGCCCAGTTGTGCTAATATAAGAAGCGGAAGATACTGTTTTCATTACTTCTTTAAATTCTTCAATATTATGGATATTTATTGTTAATGTTGGACCAAACATACCTTCAATAGCGCCATATAATGTTATTATTACAATTAATGGCCACCAAATATTCCATTTGTTTCCTGCGACTTTTTCTTTTGCAAGTTTTTTAATTTCTTTTCTATTCATAAAAGTTTGCCTCCTTCCTTTTCTTAATTATATCAAACATTAAATAATATTTTAACACCTTATTTTTTCAAAAACATTTTTTAGTTCATCATTAATAACAAGTGTTGCTAAATAATCATAATTAGTTTTATCTCTATTAATAATAATAAGATTTTTACCTTTAAATAGATTAATCATTCCACTTGCTGGATATACTGTAAGAGATGAACCTGCTATAATTAATGTTTCTGCATGCGATATAGCATAACAAGCATTTTTAAATTCAAATTCTGGTAGCATTTCTTCATACAACACTACATCTGGCTTAATAATTCCGCCACAATTACATTTTGGTGTTTCTTTTGACTCAAATACGTATTTAGCATCATAAAAATTTCCACATTTAATGCAATGATTTTTATATATAGTGCCATGCAACTCATATATATTTTTATTACCTGCTTTAGTGTGTAAACCATCTATATTTTGCGTTATTATACATCTCAATTTGTTCTTTTTTTCTAATTCATAGCAAAATTTATGAACAATATTTGGTTCAAAATTTAAACAATTTAATTTATCTTTATAAAATTTATAGAATTCTTTTGTTTTGGTTAAGAAAAAACTATGGCTTAATATTTCTTCAGGAGGATAGTCGTATTTCATATTATAAAGACCATCCTTACTTCTAAAATCTTTTATACCACTTAATGTTGATATACCAGCTCCACTAAAGAAAACAATATCATTTGATTCATTAATAATTTTTTGTAATTCGTTTATTTTTTTCATAATTTAATTATAGCATTATTTGACTCATTATGATATAATCGTAATGAATTTGAGGTGAAATAAATGAATGCTGTAATAATAACATTATTATCTGGAGTGTCATTTTTAGTAGGATATTTGATTACTAAGTTTGTTAAAAACGAAAAAAAATTAATTATTTTTTCTGTGGGATTTTCATTTAGCATAATTTTAGGGCTAGTGTTTTTCGATTTATTACCTGAATGCTTTGAACTTATGAACAGTAAATTTGCATTAGTAGGATTTGCAATATCTGGTATATTAATTTTAAAAATATTGGATAAATTTGTTCCTGATCATGAACACACGTCTGAACATAATCATCACATGGAACATATTGGTTTAATCTCTGCTTTTGCTTTAATGCTTCACAATATAATAGAGGGTACAGCAATATATTCTAACGCTATTAATGATGCAAAAACTGGATTAATGATGGCATTAGCTGTGTCATTTCACAATATACCTCTTGGTATTCAAGTATCATCACTTGTAAAAAATAAAAAAGAGAAAGCAATATTATTAACATGTTTAGTAATATCAAGTGTGGTAGGCATTTTATTAATACAATTATTTGGAATTACTCTTAGTGATAATGTTCAAGGTGTTTTAATATCTATTACTTTAGGAATGTTAATATATATAGCTATATTCGAATTATTATGTGAAATAAAAGAACATATTAAAGATAAAATATTATGGATTGGGTTAATATTAGGAACTATAATTATTAGTTTAGGAATTATATTGTAATGAAGAAATTAAAAATACTATTTGAAGATAAATATTTATTAATAGTATACAAGGAAGCTAATTTACCGACTGTTAAAAGTGAGAAATACTCTAATAGTTTATATAGTGAGGTATATGATTACTTACATAAGAAAAATCAAAGAGTATTTATTGTTCATAGACTTGATAAAGATACAAGTGGATTAGTTATATTTGCAAAGAGTGAAAATATTAAAGATTCACTTCAAAGAATGTGGGATAATGTTGAAAGAGGATACATAGCACTTGTACATGGAATTACCAATGATAGTGGTAAAATAGAATCTTATTTAAAAGAGACCAAAACATTATTAACATATTCAACTAATGATAAAAGTGGAAAATATGCTCTTACTGAATATTTAAGGGTAAAATCAGATAATCAATATACATTACTTAATATAAATATTAAGACAGGGAGAAAAAATCAAATTAGGGTCCATATGAAAGATAATAATACTCCAATATTAGGTGATAGAAAATATGGAATTAAAGATGGATTTAGACATATGATGTTACTTGCTAATAGGCTTGAATTTATTCATCCAGTAACACATGAAAAGATTATTATTGATTTGGGAATTCCAAATGAGTATTTAAAGCAAATAAAAAATTGACAATGTCAATTTTTATTTTTTTGCGGCCAAACCACCATTTCTATAGACAATTCCAGATGGTTTTGTATATCTTGAATTTCGCTCCAAAATATTTTTTACTATTTCTCTTTGTATTTTAGTTCTTTCACTCCATGCATGAGTAGTAGTATTATATGTGCTTCTAGTTAATTTATCATAGCCATACCATATTGCAATACTATAATCAGGACTAAATGTTACTGTCCATGCATCTTGGACTACTTTAGTAGAAAGCCCCAACTTCTTAAGTGTTTTATCATCATAACTACTGGTTCCTGTTTTTACAGATACATCTGTTCCTTTTACAGTAGCAGCAGATGTAGTTGCTTTTTTTAACATATATGCAATCATATAAGCAGTAGTTTCTTTCATAACTCTTTTCTTTTGAAAACTAAATTCTCTTGTGACATCTTCATCAGCATTTTTATAAACAATTTTTGTAATAGAATGTGGTTCAGTGTGATATCCACCATTACCAAAAGCTGTATAAGCACTTGCTAATTCTACAGGTGAGACTCCAGTGAATGCACCTATTGAATGGGCTTCATGAATATACTTTGAGTTTCCAAAATATTCTGGTGTAATTCCTAATGATGTAACGAAATTATTTATTTTAGAATTGGATACTTTTTGAAAAGCTTGAAGGGCACATGTATTTCTAGAACGAATCAAGCATTGTTCTAAAGTAAGTGTTCCTTGGTAGTCATTATCTACATTATGCATGATACCACCATTTGTGTATCTTACAGGTTTATCAACAAAAGTAGTATGGGTTCCCCATCCGTTATATTCGATACCTGGCCCATAGTCAAATATTGGTTTTGCTGTACTGCCTGGATGACGCTTGATTTGTGTAGCATAGTTTAGTGACATTTCACTGGTTTTAAATCTTCCGGCGCCTACAGCTATAATAGCGCCAGTATCATTATCAATAACACCAATCCCAACTTGAACCTTATCGTCTTTAAAATTATGTGAGTTATAAAAATCATTAATAACATCTTGCTTGTCTTTTACCATAGTTGAATAAATATCCATTGATACTTCATATGGGTTATTACCGGTTCTATCTATAACTTCTTGAACAACGGTATCAATAAAGCCTTGATATGGATTAATTGATGTGTTTTGTTTTTTTATTATATCTTCTATTCTTATTTTTTTAGCATTTGATGCTTCTTCTTCTGTCAAATAACCGTGTCGTAACATCAGATTTATAACCTCATTTTTTCTGACATTGGTTTTTTCCGAATTAACATATGGATCGTATTCTCCTGGAGCTTGAAACATGCCTGCTATCATGGCTGCTTCAACTAGATTTAAATCTTTTACATCTTTTCCAAAATATGTTTTACTTGCCATTTGAACTCCATATGTTCCGCCACCTAAGTATGGAGCATTAACATAGAATTCCATTATTTCTTTTTTAGAATAATCATTTTCAATTTTAAATATTGACAAATAAATATCAGTAAATTTACGTATTATTCCATCAAATCCTTGACTCTCAGTAGAAGTAAATGTATTTTTTGAAACTTGCATAGTTATAGTTGAAGCACCACCTGCATTATTACCCATTACAAAGCCTAATCCTGCTTTAGCAAATCTATAAATATCAAATCCTTTATGCTCAAAATACCTTGAATCTTCTGTTGATATAATAGCATCTATTAACACTTGAGGTAAATCATCATAGTCGACTAATATTCTTTTTTCATTTCCTATAGTTGCTATTAAAGCACCTTTTGAATCATATATGTTAGACGATTCTTTTCTATATAATAGTTCTGTTTTAAATTCAGGCGCATTTAAATAAATATATAATGAAAAACCAAAGAAAAACAATGACGCCAAAATTAGTGCGCAAAAAAATATTGTTATTAATGCATATAATAATTTATGATTCTTATTTTTCTTCTTGCTCTTTTTCATCTTTTTGACCTCAACTAATCTAATATTATATTACAAATATATTATAAACGAAATACTAAATTTTATTAATTTGTTAAATTTTTAATTGCTGTTATAAAATTATGCTATAATTATAGTATATTGTATTAAAGGAATTGATAATTATGATGAAATGTGTAGTTATTTATAACCCTAATAGTGGTAAATTGAGTAGCAGGAATGATATTAAAAAAATATATAAATTATTTGAAAATTATGGATATGATACTGAAATAATTTATACTGAATATAAGGGTCATGCTAAAGAAATAACTAAAAAATTAAAGAATGTTGATTTATTATTATGTGCTGGTGGGGATGGAACATTAAATGAAGTTATTTCTGGGAATATTGAAAGAAAACATCCAATATTACTTGGACATCTACCTTTAGGAAGTGTTAATGATGTTGCCCATATGTATGGTATGAGCAATAATACTGAAAAAAATATAGTTATGCTCTTAAATGGCATTAAAAAGAACATAGATGTTTGTCTTATTAATGATAATCCATTTGTATATATTGCATGTATAGGGGCATTTGTTGATATATCATATTCAACTCCAAGAAAATTAAAAGAAAAATATGGAAGATTAGCATATATACTTTATGGAATAAAACAGTTAAAGCAAAAGTTACAATTTTTTAATGTAAAATATACTGTAGATGGTGAAACACATGAGAAAAAGTATTCATTTATATTTATTACTAATACTAATAGAGTAGGCGGTGTTAATAATATATATGATGATGTTAAATTAGATGATAATAAATTTGAAGTATTAATGTGTGATATTAAGAATAAATGGGATATATTTAAAGCAATTTATTATCTAAAAAGAAAAGAACTTGATGAAATAAAAGGATTTACTTATTTAAAAACAGATAATCTTAAATTAGAATTTGATGAAATACCACCTTCGTGGTGTATTGATGGTGATGAATTACCTCATGAAACAAAAACATTTGAAATTAAGATTAACAAAGATAATTATATGATACTTCCTACTAAGAACATTGATAAATTATTTGAACATAAAGATTTAGATGAATAATCTAAATTTTTTATTTACATTATTAATGTTAATGATTATTTAAATTATTTTTTAAAAATATTTTTTAGTTTATAATATATATGTAGGAGTATAATATGTTAATAATTAAATCTATATTATTAATGGTATTAGGCTTTATATTATTAATTAAAGCTTCTGATATATTCGTGGATGCGGTTAGTTCAATTGCAACCAATTTTAAAATGTCTAAAATGATGATTGCACTTACTGTAGCTGCTTTTGGTACTTGTGCACCTGAACTTGCTATATCATTTAATAGTATTAGTAGTGGTGTAGGTGATATAGCACTTGCCAATGTTCTAGGAAGTAATGTAGTTAATATTCTTCTTGTTATTGGTTTAGCTGCTTTTATTGCACCGATTAAAGTTAAAAACGAAGTTATAAAAGAAGAACTCCCAATTTTAGTTTCAACTACAGCATTATTTGCTGTTTGTATTTTAACTCACTATATTGGACCATATCCTGATGATTTTATTCTAGGAAGAGTTGATGGAGTTTTATTTTTTATATTATTTGTATTGTTTATCGTATATATAATATCAGTTGTAAGAGCAAAAAAAGGTGTTTTTGAAAGTTCAAAACCCAAATATTCTTTAATTAAATCAATTATATATACAATAATATGTTGCGCTATAATAATAATTGCAAGTGACTTGGTGGTTGATAATGCTAAAATACTTGCCACAAGTTTAAACGTAAGTACAAAGTTAATTACTATGACGTTAGTTGTTATTGGTACTTCTTTACCTGAGATGACTATGACAGTAGTTGCAGCTAGAAAAGGTGAATTTGATATAGCACTTGGAAATATAATAGGAACAAATATTTTTAATATCGGGGTCGTTTTAGGATTACCACTTATGATATATGGAGGATTTTCTTCATACAATTTTAATCTTGTTGATATACTTGCGGTTTTACTTGCTGCAGTAACATTATATTTATTTGCTCGTAATGATAAGATTCTATCAAAATTAGAAGGATTAGTTATGTTATTATTATTTGCATTATACTATGCTTATATACTATTTCAGTAACTTGCAAAACCATAACAAATAAAATATAATAAATTATGTGAAATGAGGTATTTATGAAAAAAAGATTTGGCGATAGACGCGATGGAAAAAAGGTAAGAGATTTAGATGGCATGCATAATATTATGCTAGAAGTTATGCCTAAAAGGTGTGATGCAGATGTTTATATGAATGTAAAAATTGATGTAACTGCATTAAAAAAATATGTTGAAAAATATAAGAAAGAGCATCCAGATAAAAAAATTACTTTTTTTCATGCTTTTGCAACTGCTTTTGGAAAAGTAATATATAATAAACCATTATTAAATAGATATATTATTAATAAAACATATTTTGATAGAAATGAAATTATTTTAGCATTTGTTGCTAAGGTAGCGTTTGATGACAAAAGTGAAGAAATGATGATTAATATTCCAATAGAAAAAGATGATAATATATTTACTGTTCGTGATAAAATATCTAAACGTGTAGAAAAAGTTAGAAATACTACTACTTCTACTGATGATAAAAGAAGTGGAACAAATAATATTGTTGATGTTGTAGGACATTTTCCTAAGTTTTTAAGAAAAATAGTTGTTGGTATTTTACAATTTTTGGATAGACATGATTTATTACCTAAAGATATTACTGAAGATAATTTATATTATAGTACTGCAATATTATCAAATTTAGGTAATCTTGGTATAGGATCTATATATCATCACTTAACTGATTTTGGTACCAGTTCAATTTTAGCAACAATGGGAAAAATACATAAAGAAACAATTGTAGATGATAAGGGAAAATCAAAAATAATAGAAGTATGCGATTTTGGAGTTAATTTAGATGAGAGAATAGCAGATGGATATTATTTTGCCCAATCTTTAAAATTACTTGAATACATTTTGGCTAATCCAGAGTTATTAGAAGGTAGAGCGGATGAAAAAATTGAAATTAGAGAAAAATAATAGACGTGAGGAAAAGAATATTATAAAAGAAAAGAATTATGGAAAAAACTAAAGATGATAAACTAAAATTATTTTCAAAAGTGTATGCTAAATTTAGACATTCTAATTTTTTTAGTATAATTGAAGATGGATATGATTACTTAACAAAACAATCTTATAGTATTTGGAATACACTTAGTGATTCTACAACAAAAGAAACTATGAATGATTTTGATAGAGATTATAAAGAATATCTTACTATACCAGAACTATTAGATATTTGTAAAAAATTTTTAAAAGATACTTTTGGAGAAGATAGTTTAAAGAAATTTGAAAAATGCATCCAAGGTGGTAATATAGAATTATATAATGCGGAAGATGAAATTGAAAAAGATTCCCATCCAGTATCTAATAATATTGGGCCTTATTATGATATAGTGTATGAAAATCAATATGACGATAAAGGATATTATATAAATACAAATAGGCATGGTTATATAGAGATTCCAATAAAACATAATATATTAGATGTTTATGCAATTATTCATGAATTTATTCATTTGAGTAATGACATTTATAAAGGAGATCGCTCTAGTGATAGAGTAATATTAGGGGAAAGCGCATCAATTACAGTTGAGTTTATTTTGCATGAATATTTAGTTGAAAAAAATATTTGTCCTCATGATGTACACATTCCAATATTGCGCAGATTAGAGGCTTTGCTTAAAGACTCAAAAATACTGATGGAAATATTAACAAAGTACAATAAGGTAACAAATGATGATGAGCTAATGAACACTACTTATGATTCGAGTAATACCGAAGAAAATAGAGATATATTAAATGAATATGATAAATTTTGCGGTGTACTTAAATATTATATTGGAACAGTAATTGCTGCAATAAACTATAAAAGATACCTTGAGGGTGAAATGACTATATATGAAATAGAGGATTATAACTTTTATATAGATAAATTTGATGGATTAGATAGTATAATTGCAATGTATGAAACATTGCCAAAGACTAAAGAGGTTATAGAGTCTTTAAATTATTTAATAAATAATATGGCTGGTCAAAATTATTTATATGGTAAATCATCTTACTAAGATGATTTTTTTATAAATAATAATCTTTTTATTTCCAAAATATATCATATGTGTTAAAATATTTAGTAGTAAGGGAAGGTAACTATCGTGGGAAAAATAATATCATTAGTAAATCAAAAAGGTGGAGTAGGAAAGACAACAACTAGTATAAATTTATCAAGTTCATTAGGACATTTTGATAAAAAAGTTTTACTAATTGACTTGGATCCACAAAGCAATAGTACTACTGGTCTAGGAATAGATAGAGCAGCAATTAAAAAAAGTATATATAATGTAATGATGGGTGAATGTAGTATAGAAGAAACTATTATTAAGACATCATTTAAAAATCTTAGTATTATACCTGCACTAATTGATTTGGCCGGAGTAGATATTGAACTTATTCAAATTAGTGTTCAAGATAAAGAATTTGTTATAACTGAACAATTAAAAAAACAATTAGAAAGAATTAGAGATAGATATGATTATATAATAATAGATTGTCCTCCTAATCTGGGAATATTGACAACTAATGCATTAGCTGCATCTGATTCTGTTTTAATACCAATTCAATGTGAATATTATTCATTAGAAGGAGTAAATCAATTATTGCATACTATCTTAAGGATACAACAAAAAGTTAATTCACATTTACAGATAGAAGGTGTTTTATTAACTATGCTAGATGGTAGAACTTTACTTGGGTTAGAAGTTGTAGAAGATGTTAGAAAATTCTTTAAGGAAAAAGTATTTAGTACAATAATACCAAGATTAGTTAAACTAGTTGAAGCACCTTCACATGGTAAACCTATTATTGAATATGATCCTAAAAGTAAAGGCGCACTAGCCTATTTGAATTTAGCAAAAGAAGTAATAGATAGAAATGAAGAAATTGGAAGAAGGGATGAAAATGGAGCAAAACAATAAAAGGAAAGCCTTGGGTAAGGGACTAGAGCAATTATTTAGTAATGAGTCTTTATATGTTGATCCAATTGAGGAAATTGTAGAAAATGCAAAAGAAGATGACATTGTTGAATTAAAAATTAATGAACTAAGAAGTAATCCATATCAACCAAGAAGAACTTTTGATTCAGAAAAGTTAATGGAACTAGCAGAGTCAATTAAAGAATTCGGTGTATTAGAGCCTATAATTGTAAATAAAAGCATTAAAGGCTATGAAATAGTTGCAGGTGAAAGAAGAAAGAAGGCTTGTGAACTTGCTGGTATTGAAACTATACCTGCTATAATAAAAGATTTTTCTGATGATGAAATGATGCAAATAGCATTACTTGAAAATATTCAAAGAGAGGATTTAACTGCTATAGAAGAAGCAGAGGCTTATTCAAAATTAATTCAATCCTTAAATATTACTCAAGATGAATTGGCTAGAAGAATAGGAAAAAGTAGAAGTTATATTACTAATATGCTAGGTCTTTTAAGATTACCTGATAGTGTTAAAAAAGATATATTAGATGGATATATTAGTATGGGACATGCCAAAGTATTAAGTAAGATTGAGGATACAGAACAAATATTATTTTTGGTAAATAAAATTAAAAATGATCATATATCTGTTCGCGAATTAGAAAATTTAGCTAATAATCCGATATATAGAAGGAAAAATGAAATAGTTAGAGTTAAACCAGTAAATACGTATAGTTATGTTGAAGAGGCTTTAACTGATACTATTGGAAATAAAGTTAAAATTAAGAATAAAAAAATTGTGATACCATTTAATAGTGATAAAGATTTAGAAAGAATTTTAGAAATATTAAAAATTGAAGTGAAAGTTGATTAAAATGAATAAAGATTATAAATTAGGAAGTAAAGTTATAATGAAAAAACCACATCCTTGTGGAACTAATCTTTGGGAAATAACTAGAGTGGGTATTGATATTAAAATCAAATGTATTAAATGTGGTAGAAGTATTATGATGGATAGAATAGAGTTTGATAAAAAACTTAAGAAAGTAGAGGAATATTGATGTTTAAAAAGAAACCAAAATTAAGTCCGATAATGACATTTATATTTTTGATGTTTGCTACTATATTAATTAGTGGTTTGCTTCATTTGTTTAATGTTCAAGCTGAATATACTACTGTAAACAAAGTAACATCAGAATTTGTAAATAATGTTGTTGAAGTTAAAAATTTATTAAGTGGATCTGGAATTAAACACATAGTTACAACCGCTGTATCTGGATTTGTTAATTTTGCTCCTTTATCAACTTTAATTATAGTATTGATAGGTATTGGTATATTAGAAAAAACTGGTTTTATGAAAACGTTTTTTACAGTATTAACTAGAAATTCTAAAAGATATACTATTACATTTATATTAATTTTTATTAGTTTATTATTTTCTATTTTAGGTGATATAGGTTTTGTGATTATGCTTCCAATTGGGGCTTTACTTTTTAAATATGGTAGAAGAAATCCATTAGGTGGCATTATAGCTTCCTTTGCATCATTAACTTTTGGTTATGGAATTAATATATTTTTATCTGCTAATGATAGTTCATTATTAACTATTACATTGAATGTTGCTAGAGTATTAGATCCAAATTATAAAATAGGAATATTCTTTTCACTAATAATTATGATAGTTGCTCTAATAGTTACATCAATTATATTTACTAATGTTACTGAAAGAAAAATTATGGCTAAATTACCAAGAGTAGAAGCAGAAACAGAGGAAGTAAAAATAACAAATAAAGAGTTAAGAGGATTAATAGTAGGAATATTTTTAGGAATAATTTATTTATTAATTGTAATTTATATGATTATTCCTGGACTACCATTATCAGGTACATTATTAGATTCAAGCGGTGTCAGATATATAGATATGCTATTTGGAGCAAATTCTTTATTTAATAAAGGATTCATATTTATTGTAACAATGTTATTTGTTATAGTTGGTATGGGTTATGGTATCATGACAAAAACAATTAAAAATAATAATGATTTTGCTGAAAGTTTAGGCGCATCTTTAGATGGTATAGGAAATGTATTAGTATTACTATTCTTTGCATCATTATTTATAAATGTATTTGAAGAAAGCAATATGGGTTTAGTAATAGTTGGATGGATATCTAAATTAATTAGTTCATTAACATTTACTGGTGGATGGTTAGTAGTGATAGTTTTTATATTAATTGCTATATCTAATGTTTTTTGTCCATCAACAATTGTTAAATGGGAAATGTTATCTGCAAGTGTAGTTACAGTATTTATGAATGCTAGTATTAGCCCAGAGTTTGCACAAATAGTTTATGCTGCTGGAGATTCAATTACTAATGGGCTTACACCATTACTACTTTATTTTGTAATATATTTAGCATTTATGGAAAAATACAACAATACTGATGATACTATTACATTATTTGGAAGTTTAAAATATATGAGAACATATGCAATTTACATTTCTATTATATGGTTTGTATTAATATTAGGTTTTTACTTTATAGGAATTCCTGTTGGAATAGGATCTTTTCCTGGTGTAATGTATGGCGCTTAAAGCTGGTATAATTGGACTTCCAAATGTAGGTAAAAGTACTTTGTTTAATGCTATTACTAAAAAGAATATTTTAGCTGCTAATTATCCTTTTGCAACTATTGATCCCAATGTAGGTGTAGTTACTGTTCCAGATAAGAGATTAGAGACATTAAATGAAATGTACATGCCTGAAAGGTTAATAGCAACACAATATGAATTCATAGATATAGCTGGATTAGTAAAAGGAGCATCTAAAGGAGAAGGACTTGGAAATAAGTTTCTTGCCAACATTAGAGAAGTAGATGCTATAGTACAAGTCGTAAGATGTTTTGAAAATAAAGATATTATTCATGTAGAAGGAACTATTGATCCAATACGTGATATAGAAATTGTTAATTATGAATTAATACTAAGTGATTTAGAAATAGTTGAAGGAAGACTTTCAAGAATAGAAAAGAAAGCAGTTACTTCGAATGATAAAGAAGGATTATATGAAGTAGCATTACTTAAAAGATTACAAACTATTTTAAGTGAAGGTAAAATGCTAAGATTAGAATCTTTTGATGAAAAAGAATCTAAATTAATTAAAACGTATAATTTAATTACTAATAAACCTTTTATATATCTTGCAAATGTATCTGAGGATGATTTACTTTCAAATGAAAATGAATATGTTAAAAAAGTTCGTGAATATGCGTCTAATGAAAATGCTGCTGTTGTTCTTATGTGTGCTAAAATTGAAAGCGAATTATCTGAGTTAGATGAAGATAGTAAAAAAGAATTCTTAAACGATTTAGGAATTCAAAATAGTGGATTAGATCAACTAATACATATTACTTATCATATGTTAGGATTAAAAACTTTTTTTACTGTTGGTAAAGATGAAGTAAGAGCATGGACATTTAAAGAGGGAATGAAAGCACCTGAATGTGCAGGACTTATACATACGGATTTTGAAAAAGGTTTTATTAAAGCAGAAGTTATTTCATATGATGATTTAGTAGCTTGTGGAAGTGAACTTAAAGTGAAAGAATCTGGTAAAGCAAGACTTGAAGGAAAAGATTATATAATGCAAGATGGAGATATATGTTTATTTAGATTTAATGTTACAAAATAAAAGTGATCTTTTGACCACTTTTATTTTTCTATTTTATTTCGATAAATTTCTTTGTTTCTTTCTTTTCCTCTTTAGGGAATGAGATTTCTAATACTCCATTGTCAAATTTAGCATTGATTTCTTCTTCGTTGATGTTTCCAACAGTAAATTGTCTTTTATAAGAGCCATATACTCTTTCTTTTCTATAATAGTTCTTTTCTTTATCCTCTTTTTCCTGACTCTTTTTTGCTTCTACTGTAAGAACTCCATCTTCAACATCGATTTTAATATCATTTTTATTAAAACCTGGAACTTCTAATTCAATGTGAACATTACCACTCTTTTCATAGATATCACATTTCATATCCATTCCTTTTACTCTATCCATTGGAGTAAAGTCATCAAAGAAATCATCTAAATAAAATTTTCCTGGTAATAAACTCATTATTATCATCTCCTTACATTTAATATTATACTCAGAAATTAGCACTTGTCAATAGAGAGTGCTAATTTATTTAAAATTATTTACATTTTTATTATATTCAAATATTAAAAAGATATAATATTTTAGTGAATTAAATTTTAAAATATGATAAAATTAAAATGTTATGAAAAAGATTATATTGATATTTTTAATTTATTTATTATTTATAGGTACAGTTTCAGCTGAAACTGTAATTTTAGACGAGTTTGAATGTATTGATGGAGATACTATTAAGGCCACTATAGATGGTGAAAAGAAAACTGTTAGATTTCTGGCAATTAATACTCCTGAAACAAAATATTCAACAAAAGATAAAGATGAACCATATGCAGTCGAAGCAAGTGAATGGACATGCAAAAGATTAAACGAGGGTAGCAAAATATTATTAGAATATGATGAAGCAAGTGATAAAACTGATAAGTATGGTAGGGTACTTGGATGGATATTTATTGATGATAGTTTATTACAAAAAGAACTTGTTTCAATGGGATATGCAAAGGTTGATTATATTTATGGAGAATATAAATATGTTGATGAAATAAAAAAAGTAGAAGAAAAAGCCAAAGAGGAAAAACTTGGAATATGGGATAAAGAAAAAAGTGATGAAATTATAGAAGAGGAAGAATATTCAGCAATTGATAAAATTATAGATTATATTTGGGAAAAAATTAAAGAATTATTTAAGGTATTAATAAAGAAAATTAAAGAAGTATTCAAAGAATTGTTAAAAAGTTATTAAATAAATAATTTCATATATATATTTAGTTGACAAAACTAATATAATAGATTAGTATATATTTTGAAATTTTGGAGAAAAGTATGAAAAAAGAGAAGAAATTTTTAGATGAATTAGGAAAAAGATTAGTTGGTATTAGTAAAAAAGAAAAAAATCTTATATTATTAAAATATCAAGATATAATTAAAACACACAAAGATAATAAAGAAAGAATTAGAGATATTTTAAAAGAGATAGGTCCTGTAGATGAAGTTGCTCAAAAAGAAATAGATGAATATAAAAGTAAAAATTCTTTTAAATACCATGTTAATAAATTATTTAATGGTATTAAAACTTTCGTACATAATGATCTTAATAAGGATAAAATAAAAGAAGAAAAACGTAAAGAAGAAAAAAGAATTGCAAAAGAAAAAAAGAAAAAAGAAAGAGAAGAAAAGAAAAAAATTGCTTTAGAAAAGAAGAAACTATTTAAAGAAGAAAAAGCAAAAGCAAAAAAAGAAAAACAAAATAATAGTGAGAAGAAATCAAAGCAATCATTTAAAACTTTCTTAACTAAATTAAAAAGAAATAAAAAAGAAAACATTGAAGAAAAATCAAAAAAATCATTTAAAGATTTTTTAAATAAATATAAAAAGTCTAAAAAAGAAACAGTAAAAGATAAAATAGATAAACAAGTAGAAGAAATTCATGAAGAAGTAGATGAAATAAAAGAAGAAATTCAAGAAGAAATAAGTACAGTTACTGATATAGCGACCGATACTAGATTATTTGAAACTAAAAGTCAAAGAACGACAAGAATAGTTTTAAATGTTATTAAAGTAATAGTGAGTACAATATTAATTTTTGTATGGTTATGGATAACAGTAGTATTTATTGCTAGTGTATTTGCTTATTTAGATGGTGTTAAATTTCCTGGACTTGTTATAGCATTATTTGGATTAGTTTTACTATTTTTATTTTTAATTATATTTATAAATAAATCTATATTTAGTAAAAGAATTAAAAGAAGATGGCCATTTATATTTATATTACTATCAGTTATTATTATTGCATGTGGTATTGCTCTTGGATTAAGACAAATATATAATTTGAATACTACCCAAGATGTTAGTGAAAAATATAATATGACTAAGAAAAATTCTTCTTATAATTTGCCAAGTGAAAAGGATAAGAAATTATTTATAACATTTAATGCTAATTATGATACTGATTATATTGTAGAATATGATGATACAATAAATGATAAAGTTAATGTTGAAGTTAAATATTATGAATGTTACTATGATTATTTTTCTAAAAAGGATAATAATAATTTATATATATCTTTAAGACTGGATAGAAGAGATAGATTAAGTGTATATATTGATGACTTTAAAGAAGGAAAAATATATGATAATAATGAACTTTCTATGTATGTAGTTAAAATAACGATGAATGAAAGAGATAAAGATAGAGTAATTATTAAATAATTACTCTTTTTTAATATCTTTAATTTTACTTTGTAAATCAGATAATATTTTTTCAACACTATCAATATCACTTTGAAATGAAGGATATAGTTTTTTTATCAATTTTTTTACTTTTTTAATATCATAAATAAATGGATTATATAATGATTTTATTTCTTTAGAATTAATATTTAATCGATTGCCACTTATTCTGCTTTCTATTACTGCTTGAAATCCAGAATTAGTCACTAATGTTTGACCTACAAGTATAAACCATTCTCCTACGGCATTTTGTTCTAATGTAGTCAAACTATCAATTAAAACTAATCCTAATATAAATGCTGAGGTCGCTGAATACTTTGGATTAATATTAAATAAATCTTTATAATTATCCTTCATAGTTAATAGTATGACTTAATCAAAAAATAAAGAAGAACATATATTACTATAGTTGGGGGACTTTATATGTATTTAAATAAAATTGATTTTAATAAAAAAGCAATTATTAATTCTATAAATTTACATGGTATTAAAAAAAGGAGATTATATGATTTAGGATTTATAATAGGAGAAAAAGTAACAAAAAAATATGAGTCAATATTTAAAGATCCGATATGTTATCAAATTAAAAATACTTTAATAGCTATTAGGAATGAAGATGCTAGTTATATCGAGGTGGAGTATGAATAATATATTATTATGTGGTAATCCAAATGTTGGTAAATCTTCAATATTTAATATATTAACTCATGCACATGAACATACAGGTAATTGGACAGGTAAAACAGTAGCAACAACTTCTAAAAGAATAGTTAATACAAAATATGATTTAATTGATTTACCAGGAATATATTCTTTAAATAGTTTAAGTGAGGAAGAAAATGTAGCTAAAATGACAATGTTATTTGAAGATTATAAAAAAATAATATATGTAGTAGATGCCACACAAATAGAAAAAAATTTAAATTTATTATTTCAAATATTAGATATTAATAGAAATATTATACTTTGTATTAATATGGTAGATGAATTAGATAAAAACAATATATATTTAGATGTAGATAAATTAAGTAAATTATTACATATTAAAATAATTAAATTTTCTGCTTATAATAAAATAGGTATTAAAGAATTAAAAGAATCGTTGGATGAAGATAATTATTGTAATTTTAATTATTGTTATGATGACGAAACGGAAGATCATATAAGTCATATTATTTCTATGCTTCCTAGTGGTTTTAATAATAGATATATAGGTTTAAGTATTTTAAATAAGGATAAATATTTAGTTGAGTATGTAAAAAATAGATATGGTATTAATTTATTGAATAAAGAAATTAATGATTATATTATGAATATTAATAGTGAAGAAATATCAGATAATATATCCACTAAAATTAATGAAATAAATAAATCTATCACTGAAAAAGTATTTGTAAAATCTATTAGTAAAAATAGTATGTTAGATAAATTGTTTTCTAATAAAATTATGACTATAATTCTTATGATATTAATGATGTTTGGAATATTTTTTATTACGTTAGTTTTAGCTAATTATCCTAGTGAATTATTAAGTAATATATTCATACATATAGAAAATATATTATATAATCTATGTATAAAATTAAATATACCTAATATTATATATGAGCCATTATTATTTGGAATATATAGAATAGTTACATTTATAATATCTGTTATGTTTCCGCCTCTTGTAATATTTTTTATACTTTGGACATATGCAGAAGAAACAGGTATATTACCAAGAATAGCATTTAATTTTGATAAAATATGTTCAATATCAGGATGCCATGGAAAGCAATGTTTAACAATGTGTTCAGGTTTTGGATGTAATGCATGTGCTGTTAGAGGAGCTAGAATAATAGATAGCAAAAGAGATAGAATTATTGCAATATTAACTAATTCTTTTATTCCATGTAATGGAAGATTTCCTATGATTATAGCAATAATAGCAATGTTTTTGTCCAGTGTTTCTAATAAAGTATTAACATCTATATATTTATGTTTATTTGTTATTTTATCTATTACTATATCATTTTTAATATCATTTGTTTTATCTAAAACCATATTAAAAGGATGTCCAGGTTTTTTTGTACTAGAATTGCCTCAATATAAAAAAGTAAAAATATCTAAAATATTAAAAAATAGTATTATTTATAAATCTCTTTCAATTTTAAAAAAAGCAGTATTAATATCTATTCCTTCCGGTCTTATTATATGGATACTTACAAATGTTACTATTAAAGATAGTTCATTATTCATTATATTTTCAAATATATTAAATCCATTTGCAAGATTAATTGGACTTGATGGAATAATACTATTATCATTTTTTTTAGCATTACCAGCTAATGAAATAGTATTACCGATAATGGTGATGGGATATCTAAAAACAAGTAGTGTTTCATTAATATCAGATTATACCAGTATTAAAAGTATATTAATAAGTAATGGATGGAATATAAATATTGCTATTTCCACAATAATATTTTCACTTATGCATTTTCCATGCGGCACTACTTTATCTACAATTAAAAGTGAAATAGGAACTAAGTGGATGATATATGCTTTTATAATACCATTATTAACTGGAATATTATTATTAGTAATATTAAATATTTTTATATAAAAAAACTCAAGAAAACCTTGAGTTACTTTTAACTGGCGCCTGATGCAGGACTCGGACCTGCGACCTAACGGTTAACAGCCGTGCGCTCTACCGACTGAGCTAATCAGGCACTTGTATAAATAATTATAGTTTAACAAATATAATTTGTCAACAAAAATATAGACTTTTAATATAAAAATTGATAAAATTAATTTGATAAAAGAGGGATTAAAATGAATGATAATATTGAGATGTTAAATTTTGAATCTAAACCCGAAAAGGTAAGTATTTTAGATACTTATGGTGAAAATTTAAGTACAAAAGAATATGTTACTAACCCAGCAATTGGAAGAGAAAGCGAAATTGAGCAAGCAATTGTTATTTTATTAACACCTGAAAAGAGTGCTCTTTTAGTTGGTAAAGCCGGTGTTGGTAAAACTGCTATAGTAGAAGGTATTGGATATAGAATGAAAAATGGAATGGTACCTAATGCTCTTAAAGGATATGATTTAATTAAAGTAAATATTTCTAGTTTACTTGGAGAAACTACTAGTGAAGGTCATTCTGAAAATAGATTACAATTGTTAGTAGATGAACTTAAAACAAAAAAGAATATTATATTATTTATAGATGAGGTCCATTTATTGGTAAATAGAAATACATCTAATATGAGTATCGATTTTGCTAATATGTTAAAACCAGGTCTTGACCGTGGTGATATAAAAATGATTGGGGCAACAACATATGAAGAATATGAATCATATATATTAAGAGATAGAGCATTCTTAAGGCGTTTCTTAAAAGTGGATGTTGCAGAACCTACTCAAGATCAGTGTACTCAGATACTTATGGGAACATATCCTAAATATGAAAAAAGGACAGGTGTTAAATTAGAATATACTGATTTTATAAAAGAAAAAATATTTAGATTTATTGTTGAAATGACTGATGAATATAAAAGAGTATATGAAATAGGCAATAGGTATCCAGATGTTGCTTTAACAATCGTAATGAATGCATTTTCACTTGCTTCATTTGAAAATAGTCCAGTTGTAAAAATAAAACATTTTTATAAAGCTGTTTGCAGAACTAAAACTGTTTATGAAGATGCTAAACTAAAAGATATAGAAAAATTTAAAACATTATTTAAAGACTTACTTGATGAAGAAAATGTTGATTTAAATGATATATAGTAAAAAGAGTAAATTATAATTGAAAAATTCCTAAGGAATTTTTCTTTTTTTATATTTAATTATTTAATAATAATTAAATAATTGTCATTTGAAATAGTATTATTAACTCTATATAATGACAGCAAGAAAGGAGTTATTTAATGAGAAAAGTAATTAAAGTAAGAAATATTAGTAAAAGGATAGGAAAAAAGAAAATACTTGAAAATATAAGTTTTGATGTATATGAAGGAGAGATAGTTGGCTTAGTAGGGCCTAATGGTGCGGGCAAAAGTACATTGTTAAAGATAATGACAGGGTTATATTCAATGGATGAGGGAGAAATATTATATTATGATATAAGTTTAAAAAATGATTTTGAAAAAGCTATGTCAATGGTAGGAACTATTATTGAAAGCCCTGATATGTATAAAAACTTGAGTGGCAAAAAGAATTTGGAATTATTTAAAACAATGTTTAAAGGGATAGATCAAAGCACCATAGAGGAAATAGTTAAAATAGTTGAGATGGAAAAATATTTGGGTAAAAAATTCAAAACATATTCATTAGGAATGAAAGAAAGATTAGCAATTGCATCTTCTTTAATAAATAAACCAAAAATATTAATACTAGATGAGCCTACTAACGGATTAGATCCAGTTGGTATTAGAAGTATTATGGGAACATTAAAGGAATTAAAAGATACTACTATTATTATTTCATCTCATTTACTAAGTGAAATAGAGGATTTATGCAATAAAGTTATATTTATAAATAATGGAAGAATAAATAATATAAAAATAAAAGAGAGTAATGGTAAAAGAAATGTTACTTTTGAAGTGGATGATTTTTCAAAAGCAAAATTACTTATAAACAATTTTTGTGTTGGGGATGATATTGAAGTATATGAATCAGATGAAACAATCAGCAAAATTAATAAAGAATTAGTGCTAAATAATATTAAAGTATATAGAATACATGAAACAGAAAATACAATTGAAAAAGACTTTTTTAAAATGGTAGGCAAAAATGATTAATTTAATAAAGAATGAATACATTAAAATAGGTAGATTAAAAATAATATTACTTTTCATATTATTTACTATAATAATTATTGTTCAGAAAATTACAAATATAAATACTAATTCAATGTATTATATAATTCCATTAATATCAATTATTATTTCTATATTGTTTTCTAATATATTTTCAGGTGAAATATCAGATGGAACGTTTAGAATGTATTTAACTAAAGGTGTATCAAGGGAAAAAATATATTTATCTAAATTGTTATTTTCTATATTAGTAAATTTTATATTAACAACGTATATATTATTTTTATATTTTATATTAGTAAAAGGAATAACTTTAAAAATGATATTTAGATATTATGTTTATACTATGCCTCTTTATTTTGTTGATACTTTGGTTATAATGTTATCAATTATATTAAAAAGTGCACCTATAAATATAGGAATATGTGTATTTTTAATTATTTTTTCGAGCACTATATCAGAATTTTTAATTAGCAATAATGTAGCATTTATTGAATATACATATCTACCTTATCAAGATTTTACAATATTTATAGATAAGGAATCAATTAAACTCGTAAATTTGGATTTAAATACTAATTTGAATATATATTATGGAATATTTATCAATGTATTATTTATTGTTATTCATATTGTGTTAGGATATTATATTTTCAACAAAAAAGATATTAAAGCTTAATATCCTTTTTGTTTATAATAATTTAATAATTCTTTAAATCTATTATAATGTATTATCTCTCTTTGTCTTAAAAAACTAAGAGGAGCAAGTAAACTTTCATCGGTTGTTAAATCCATAAGGTTTTCATATGTCGCTCTTGCTTTTTCTTCAGCAGCCATGTCTTCATGTAAATCAACTATTGGATTACCACTAGATTGAAAATATGCACTTGTAAATGGTACGCCATTAGCATCCATAGGATATATTCCTTTATTGTGTTGCACATACCATGATTCAAGACCGGCATTTTTAATTTCTTCTATAGAGGCATTTCTAATTAATTGGTCAATCATAGTACAAATCATTTCTACATGACCTAATTCTTCTGTTCCAATATCTGAAAGTAAAGCTTTTCCTTTTTCATCTGGCATAGAAAATCTTTGACTTAAATATCTTAATGCTGCTCCAAGTTCTCCATCAGGTCCACCAAATTGAGCAACTAATAGTTTTGCCATTTTTAAATCTTTTTTCTTAACATTAACAGGATATTCAAGCATTTTTTCATATTTAAACATTATTGATTTCCCCCTTTATCCCATGGCCAAGGGCCATTTAACCATGTCCATTTAGATGTACTATCAACGCTTGTAATACATAAAGGGCCATATTTTTCTTCATATTTTTTCTTTTCTTGTTCAAGCATACTTTTAACATCTCTAAATTCTCTTAATATTTCAGCATCATTTGGATAAATATCTAAATATAAATTATAATCTTTTAAAGCAAATGAATACATTTGAATTTTGTATAATAGTTCATCCTTTTCATTATTTACTTTTAATTTATAACTATGATTTTTGTATTTAGAATATAGATTGCTAAACATATTTCCTTTATTAAAGCCTTCTAAAGGGGTATATAAGTTAGCATCTCTGTTAAAATTAATTGTATCTATATTAACATTTATATTATTGTATTTATCTATTTCATATTCATTTTCTGTGTTATATATATCGAAGTAATTATTAGTTTCATCAAAAAACATTTTATCATTCCTCCTAGACTATTGTATGTATACAAATTATAAAATGTATAGGTTAGTTAATTATTTTATGTAAATTATACAAAAATGCTTGTATATAAAATTCTATTAATGATACAATTAATATGGTGATTATATGCAATATAAAATAACAACTTATTCTGAAGATGAAACTATGGAACTTGCACAGAATTTAGAATCAGAAAAATTCCCTAATATGGTTATATGTCTTGAGGGTGATTTAGGAAGTGGTAAAACTGTTTTTGCTAAAGCATTTGCTTTGGCATTGGGTATTACTGATAATATCACTTCACCAACTTTTAATATAATAAAAGAATATGATAACGCTGAAATGACATTATACCATATGGATGTTTATAGATTAAGCGATGTAAAACAAGATTTAGGTATATCTGAATATTTTAATAAAAAAGGTGTATGTATAATTGAATGGGCTGATTTAATAGAAGATATTTTGCCTAAAAATAGACTAGATATCAAAATTAAAATGCTTGATGAAGATACAAGACAATTTATTATTACTCCACACGGAAGCAAATATGAAGATTTATGTGAAAGAGTTTTATAACTCTTTTTTTTTATATAAAAATATAGTAAAATAAAATAGATAATAGGAGGTTAGTATGAAAGTATTAAGTGATAGTGAACTACGAAAAATAGATGCTTATTTTAGAGCAGTAAATTATTTATCAGTAGGTCAATTATATTTAAAAGATAATCCTCTTTTAAAAGAAAAATTAACTTTAGAACATATTAAACCTAATGTAGTAGGTCATTGGGGAACAGCACCTGGTCAAAATTTCATTTATACACATTTAAATAGAATTATTAAAAGGTATAATTTAGATATGATGTATATATCTGGGCCTGGACATGGAGGACAGGCAATAGTAAGCAATGTTTACTTAGAAGGAAGTTATAGTGAAATTTATCCAAATATAACTGAAGATGAAGAAGGATTAAAAAAATTATTTAAACAATTTAGTTTTCCGGGGGGAATATCATCACATGTTGCGCCCGAAACACCAGGTAGTATAAATGAAGGAGGAGAACTTGGATATAGTCTTTCTCATGCTTATGGTGCAGTACTTGATAATCCGAGTCTAATAGTAGCTTGTGTAGTGGGTGATGGAGAAGCTGAAACTGGACCTTTAGCAGCTTCTTGGCATTTAAATAAAATAATTAATCCAATAAGTGATGGAATAGTATTACCTATATTACATTTAAATGGATATAAGATAGCTAATCCAACTATATTTGCTAGAATGCCTGAAGATGAATTGATAAAATTTTTTGAAGGATGTGGATATAGACCATATATAGTTGAAGTAACTAATACAAATAAAGGCCATGAACTAATGGCTAAAACACTTGAAAAGTGTATTTCTGAAATAAAATCTATAAAAAGTAAAATAAGATTTATTAAAAGACCAGTTTATCCAATGATAATATTAAAAACACCTAAAGGATGGACCGGACCTAAAATGGTTGATCAAAAACAAATCGAAGGAACATTTAGAGCGCATCAAGTACCAATTGTGGTTAATAAAGAACATCCTGAAAATGTTGAAGTACTTGAAGCATGGTTAAAAAGTTATAAGCCTGAAGAATTATTTGATTCAAATGGTAAATTAAAAAAAGAAATAAAATCTATTTTGCCAACTGGTGAATATAGAATGGGAATGAATAAACATGCTAATGGCGGATTATTACTTGAAGAATTAAATATACCCGATTTCAGGAATTACGGAATTGATGTTCCTCATCCTGGTAGTGTAATAAAGCAAGATATGATGGAACTGGGTTATTTTGTAAGAGATATTATAAGACTTAATGAAAATAAAAAGAATTTCAGAATTTTTGGCCCTGATGAAGCTTTATCTAATAGACTAAATCATGTTTTTGATTCTACTTATAGACAATGGAATGGAATAACTTATGATAATGATGAGTTTATTAATTCAACTGGAAGAGTTATTGATTCTGTTTTATCTGAACATTTATGTGAGGGAATGTTAGAAGGGTACTTATTAACTGGTAGACATGGATTTATGCATAGTTATGAGGCATTTATTAGAATAATAGATTCAATGGCTAGTCAACATGCTAAATGGTTAAAGGTTACTAAGGATTTACCTTGGAGACAGGATATTTCTTCATTAAACTACATACTTACTTCATATGCATGGCAACAAGATCATAATGGGTTTACTCATCAAGACCCAGGATTTTTAAATCATATTGTCACTAAAAAATCAGAAACAGTTAGAATTTATTTACCACCTGATACTAATACTCTAGTTTCATGTTTTGATCATTGCATTAGGAGTAAAAATTATATAAATGTTATAGTTGCTTCTAAGCATCCCCGTCCTCAATGGTTAACAATGGATGAAGCAATAAAACATTGTACTAAGGGATTGGGAGTTTGGAAATTTGCTAGTTCTGATGAGGGAGAAGAACCAGATATAGTTATGGCATGTGCTGGGGAAACTCCAACTATGGAAACTCTAGCTGCAGTTAAAATACTTAAAGATAATTTTAAAAATATTAAAATTAGAGTAATAAATGTAGTTGATTTGATGAAGTTGGAGAGTAAAGAAGACCATCCACATGGACTTACTGATGAAGAATATGATAGTTTATTTACTAAAGATAAACCAATTATATTTGCATTTCATGGGTATCCACATTTAATTCATCAATTAGCATATAAGAGACATAATTCTAATCTACATGTTCATGGATATATAGAAGAAGGAACAATTACCACAACATTTGACATGAAAGTTCAAAATAAACTAGACAGATTCCATTTGGTAATGGATGCATTAAAATATTTAGACAAACTTGGTGAAAAAAGAACTTCATTAAATGAATGGTGTAAAGATAAACTAATAGAGCATAAGGAATACATACATGAATATGGTGAAGATATGCCTGAAATTAAAAATTGGAAATGGGAAGAGTGATTTAAATCACTCTTTATTTTTAAATAAAAAAGAAGATTATTTAATCTTCTTTCTTATAATTTAATATTTCTTCTGCATCATCTAAATGATGCTTTTCTTTTCCAATTATCTGATAATTTTCATGTCCTTTACCTAAAACTAATAATATGTCATCTTTTTGCATAATATCAATTCCTTTTTTTATTGCCTGTTTTCTATCTAGTATGACTTCATAATTATTTTTTTTGACACCAGCGAGTATATCATCCATTATTTTTTCAGGATCTTCTGTTCTTGGATTGTCATTAGTAAATATAACATAATCACTTAATTTAGAAGCAATATCTCCCATAATTGGTCTTTTTTTAGGATCTCTATCACCACCACATCCAATTATGGTTATTACTCTATTGCTTTTAAGTTCATTATATGCACTAATAACTTTTTCGACAGCATCAGGTGTATGAGCATAATCAACAACTGCATATCCATTATTAACACTGTATGCTTCACATCTACCTTTTGGCGCTTTTAATTTTAAAGTGCTTTTAAGTATTCTATCTACCTCTATACCATAGTTATTAACAATAGATAGCATAGTTAAATAATTATAAACATTAAATTTACTTGTTAAAGGTATAGTAACATTATATTCTTTATTACTAAAACTAAATTTTAATTCGGTATTAATCGGACTTATTTTGGTATTAATTATTTTATAATCACCATTTAATCCATATGTTAAAAATTTATAATTATCTTTTTTAAAATGTATATAATTTGGATCATCAATATTAGCAGTAATTATGGCATTTTTTTTCATATGATCAAGTATTAATAATTTAGCATTTAGGTAGTTTTCCATAGTTTTGTGATAATCCAAATGGTCTTCAGTTAAATTAGTGAAACTTATTATTGAATAATTAATTCCATATAATCTATCATATGAAAGAGCTTGTGAACTAACTTCCATTACAACTGCTTCACAACCCACCTCATATGCATGATATAAAAGTTTATAAATAGTTAATACATCAGGTGTAGTATTAGATAATTCTATTAACTCGTTTTTATGTTGAAATCCAATAGTTCCAATATATGCAGTATCGATTCCTAAAATATTTAACATTTGATATGTTAAATAGCAACTTGTTGTTTTACCGTTCGTTCCTGTAACGCCAATTAGTTTTAATTTATTTATATATTCAGAATATTCTTCTTTTAAAGTTTCTTTTAACCATTTGTTTGTATCAGGTACAACCTCATAATCTATATTGAAATCTATATCATGTTCACATATTATTTTATTAGCTCCATTTTCTATGGCTTGTTTTATGAAATCATGGCCATCTACAGTTAAACCTTTTAAAGCAATAAATGTCTGCCCTTTAGTAACTTTTCTTGAGTCGCTTTCATATTTAAACATATAATCACATCCTAATAAATATTATATCATACGAAGATTATTTATTTCCAAATATTAACATTTATTTTGAACTGAATTAATAATTGTATAATAAAAATGTAAAATAATAATAATGATATTGTATAAATTCTTAAAAAATGATAATATTTAATTACAATGGGAGGGAAAATATGAGAAGAGAAAAAAGCTTACAAAATATTGTTATTGTCGTTTTAGCAGTTGCAATACTAGCTATGTCAGTTGGTTTTGCCACTTACAACCAAAGTTTAAATATTAATGGTACTGCCACATTTACTGCTTCAAAATGGGATGTTCATTTTGATACATCTACTTATAATGAAACTAGTACAATTAAGGCAAGTAGTAAGGAAACTGGTAATACAGCTATTACATATAACGTTACATTACCAAAACCTGGTTCTACTTACTCATTTGAGGTAGATATTAAAAACTATGGTACAATTGATGCTTCATTAAAGAAAATAACAATGTCTGGTTTAACTGCTGATCAAGCTAAATATATTAGCCATGTAGTTAATTATGGTGGAACTGATTATACATCTACTACTGATAATATTAATAGAGTATTGGCAGCTAGCACTCATGAAACTGCTAAAGTTACAGTTACTGTTTCTTATTTAACACCTGCAAACGCTTCTGATTTACCTGAAGAAGATGATGAAAATGTAACTTTAAACGTACAATTTGATTACGTTGATGCTAATCTTTAATGTCAACAATACAAGAATTATCCCTATTTAAGGGATAGTTCTTGTTACCATTATGGAGTTGATAGTGTGAAAAATTTAAAAATTTATTTAATTGAATTAATACTATTTATCTCTATTATAGTATTTAATATATTCTATCAAAATACAACATACTTATATATTTCTATAATTATATTGACTGTTGTTTCTTTTTTGTTATTTGGATTTCATAAAGATAATTCATATATAAAAGGAAATGTTAATCGTATAATAATAGCTGGTTTACTATCATTTTTTATAGTGACATACGCTATAGGATTATTTGTGGGATTTAATAAAACACCGTTTTTATTAACATACAGTTATATTTTAAAAGTAATTTTGTTTGAATTTCTAGTAATATTTTGTGAAGAGATATTGCGATATATAATAGCAAAGAAATCTTTTGATAGTAAAATTCCTATAATTATTTTTACAATAATAATGTGTGTATTAAATATTATAATAGAAATAAATGGTAAAAATTTTAGTGATAGAGAAATGGTTTTCATATTCACTAGTGTTATAATAATTCCAGTTATTTCTAGAGAGGTTTTATGTTCATATTTAACATATAATGTAAGTTATATACCAAGTCTTTTGTTTAAAAGTATAATAATTTTATATGAATTTGTATTACCAATAATTCCAAATTTAGGTAATTATCTATATTCGGTATTTAATTTAATATTAGTATATTGTATCTTTTATTTTTCAAATAGGATTATTATGTATGCTGAAAAGAGTAATAAATACTCAAGAAAAGTAACTAAAGGAATAATATATATTCCTATATTAGCAATATTATTAGTTATTGTAGTATTAGTTTCTGGATTCTTGAAATATAAAATGATAGCTGTAGGTTCTAATTCTATGTTACCCACATATGAAAAAGGCGATGCGATAGTATATGAAAAAGTAAATGTAGATGATTTGAAAATTGGTGATATCATAGCTTTTAAACAAAGTGATGTAGTAATAACACATAGAATTGTAAGTATTAGAAAGAATAATACATATGTGTTTAAAACAAAAGGTGATAACAATAATGCAATAGATTACTTTGATGTGCAAGGATATAATGTACTTGGAAAAGTAATTTATAAAGTTAAATACATTGGATATCCGACAATATGGATAAATGACTTCTTCAAGAGAGGAGAGATGAATTATGACCAGTAAAAAGTATACTGTTATACAAGTGCTTTTTGTTATTTGCATAATTTTGTTTTCCTTTGTTGATATATTTATGTATAAGAAAGGATATTTCAATGAGAAAAAAGTCACTTTAAAATATCAGGAGAATAATGATATTGATTATAAAGTATATTTAAAACAAAATGATTTTTTCGATGATAAATATTTAGAAAAAGGTCAAACTTATATTACTAGTTTAATTGACCATGTTAATGTAGATTATAATTATAATATTAAATATGATAATAATGTTACTGGTGAATATAAATATTATGTATATGCCACTGTTGAATCAAATAAATCTAATAGTGATGCTAAATATTGGTCAAAAGATTATAAACTAACTGATGAGAATTCAATGAAAATTAAAGATGTTATGGAATACTCTATTCATGAAAATGTGGATATAGATTATAATAAATTTAATAATATTCTTATATCATTTAAAAAAACATTAGGGCTAAGTGGAGCAAATGGGGTATTAAAAGTATATCTTAATGTAGTAAGTGAAGTAATTGGTAATGAAGTTCCTGCTGTGATTGAGAACAAACTATTATTGTCATTACCATTATCAGAAATGACTATTGAAGCATCTATTAATTCTGATGCTCATAATAATATTAAGGAAGTAAGCAAACCAATAAATACAGATAAATTAAAATTGACTAGAACTTTAGGTGGATTATATGCTGCAGCTGTATTATTCTTTGTAATACTTTTGATTCACGTTACTAAAAGTAAAAAAGATTTAAATAAATATGAAAACGAATTAAAGAAGATATTAAATACATATGATAGCATAATTGTTAATGTTAATAAATTACCAGATTTATCAGGATATAAAGTAATTGATGTTGCTTCTTTTAATGAATTATTGGATGCTCATGGAGAGGTTAGAATGCCAATAAATTTCTTTAAAGATGTTAGAAGAAGTTACTTTGTACTTTTAAATGATAATACTGCATGGAAATATGTAATGAGTAAAAGAAAAATAGAAAGGATGTGATTATATGAAGAATAATAAGTTAATTCTTATTATTAGTATAATTACTTTTTCTATTTTTTTAAGTATGTCTGTAGGATATGCAATATATGGGGCCAGAATGACAGGAACTGGTAGCGTTACTTTTAAGGCGCCAGGTATTATAGCAATTACTGATGTTACTTTAAGTGGACATAGTAATCTTACAAATCCAAGTAATCCCGAATACACACAAGATAGTATTATATTTGATCTTGATTTTTTTGTTGAAAATAACAGTGCATTACAAGATGAATATTATGCAGATTATTTGGTGACAATTACAAATGATACATTTAATGATTACAATTTTGCATCTCCTTTATTTAATCCATCAATTGAAACTCAAAATAATGAAAATATGAATGTAACCTATGATTTAATAGGTATTGATTTAGGAGATACTATTCCTTCATCTGAATCTAAAACTTTTACATTAAGAATAAATATGTATCCAACTTCTCCGGGTTCTTACAATGTTTCTGGAGATACTAGTGTAGAATTAGAGGAAGAAGAAAATGAACCAACTGGTAGTCTTCTTGCTAGCATTCCTAAGAATAGTGAAGTTGATTTAAGAGGAGTTGTAACAAGAGATAGTGTTGTTGTAACAGTGATAAATACATATGAAACCACTCAAACATTTTCGTTTGATTCTAATAATTCAAATTTTGAAATAGTTAATTCTAGTGGAGGAAATTTAGGAAATCTAATTGTTGCTCCTAACACAACTCAGGAATATACAATATATATACAAAGAAAAAATGGAGTAACATTCGCATCAAATAGGCAATCACTAAATTTAATATTTAGAAAAAGTGATGCTAATGTGAGTTTAGGAACGATAACTGCATTAGTGGATAAAGATGAAACATTGCTTGATGATGATGCTCCAATGATAAGTAATGTCCAAGCAACCTTTGTAGCAGAAAATGGAAAAGTAAGTTTAACGTGGTCAGCCACTGATATAAGTAATATTACCAAATTTATTATTGAAGCATGTGATAGTAGTGATGAAGTAGTTAGAACATATGAAACAACATCTAATAGTAGAAATTATACAGCCACTGATTTATCAAATGGAACATATTACTTTAAAGTATATGGAGTAGATGAAAAAGGTAATAATGGTAAAAATCAAGCAACAACGTGTACTACCTCTGAGGGAAAATGTTCAAGAAGTACTAGTTCCTCTTATAAATGGGTATTTACTGTTACATATAATCTTTCAAATGGTCTTTCGACTACAAGTTCAACATCAGCTATTATTGGAACAAGTTATACAGGTAAAATTACTGTAAGTGGAAATTATAATTTGCCAACAAGCATTCAAGTTAATATGAATGGTCAGAATTTGACTAGTGGTTACTCTTATAGTTCTAGTAATGGTAATATTACAATTAATAATGTTACAGGAGACATAACAATTACAGCATCAGGTAGATCAAGTGGTATATGTTTAGTTAAGGGAACTAAAATATTACTTGCAAATGGCAAATATAAAAATATTGAAAATATAGGTTATAATGATCTTCTTTCAGTATGGAGTTATGATAGCGGAAATATAACATACGAGTACCCAATATGGATAGAAAAAACATCTAAAACTAATAGTTATCAAAAAACAACATTTTCAGATGGGACTGTGTTAAAAACAGTTGGTTTTCATGGAGTATTTAGCCCTACATATAATCAATTTATATCTGTAGATGATTATGAGAAATTTAAGATTGGGGTTAAAATACAAAAAATAGAGAATGGTAAATTAAAGGAAGTAACTATAACAAAAATAGAAATTATTGATGAAGAAGTTAATTATTATCATGTAGTTTCAACAAGATACTATAATATAATTGCTAATGATATATTAACTACTGATGGAACAGTTATATTATCTAATCTATATGGTTTTTCTAAAAATATTACATGGCCAAAAGAAGTAAGAAATAATGTAGTATCTAATTCTAGTAGTTTATATTCTTATTCTGAATTTGAGGATATAATGCCATATTATATGTTTAGTGGATTAAGAGTAGAAGAGGGAAAATATCTTAATAATTATGGACTTACAAAAGATATATTTAGATATTATCTAATTAATAATCAATTAAATAAAGATATGCTATTACCTGTAGAAACTAATAATAATGGTAGTAGATTATGGATGGTTACTACAGATAAAGACAATGTTTTAAATAAAAAAGAATATCTTTATGAAGAGGGAAGTTATTATATTCTACCAAGGATAGTTGGCGTTTATAAATGGTATTCAACATCAGAAGATAAGTATTATAATCCATTAGATAAAGTTAAAGTTAATCATTCAATGCACTTTATTGCTAAATAAATTATGCTTCGGCATAATTTTTTAATTTGACATTATTTAAAAATAATACTATAATATTCCCACTCAGAAAGGGAGTATACATAGTGTATGAAAAGTAAAGTATATAAAAGAATTTCTTTGTTAGCTATGACTGGTTTATTAAGTACTGCAATGGCATGTTCTGATAACATTGATAGTGAGATTAAAGCAGAAGAGTATAATGAACCAGAAACAACATATGAAATAGTTGATATACAAAAAGCATCTTGTGATGAAGAAGACATTATTGAAGTATCAACTATAGAGGAAATAAAACCAGAAAATGTATTATTTTCATATGCTATAGCAAATGAAAATACAAATATATATTCAGATACTAATACTAAATCAGATAAACTAGGAATATTATTTAAAGGATTAGCTTTACCATATGTAAGTAGTGTTAATGATGACTGGATTGAAATAAAGTATGATGGACAAAGTGCTTTTATAAAATCAAATAATATAAGTATAATAGAATGTATTGATGTACCAAGTGAAGAAAATATACCTTATATAAGTTCACATGAAGACATATTAAAATATTTTGATGAAACAAGAATAGTGCGTGCGAATGCTAAAGTGAATGTTAGAAGAGGACCTAGTACTGATACAGAAAGATTAGATCAATTAAATAAGGGTGATATATTACCTTTATTAAATGTTTATGATGAATGGTGTGAGGTATTATATAATGGTGAAAGTGCATATGTATTTAGAGAGTATGTGGATGAAGTAATGGATTATACTCCTAAAACTGAAATGGTTGATATGGTATATGCTTCTAGTAAAACGCCATTAGTAGATGTTAATACTAATAGAGAATTTACTAGTATTCCAAGACATGAGGTGGCTGAAGTATATGGAAAAACGGATGATTGTTATCTTGTGTACATAAATGGTAAGTTAGGATATGTTTCAAAAGAACATGTTAATTCTTTAGGAGATACATATATAATAATTGATATATCAAGTCAAAATTTAAAACTATATGTAGATGACAAATTAATAATTGATACTGAAATTGTTACTGGAAAAGATTCAACCCCAACATATAGAGGCTTGTTTGATGTTTATAAAAGAGGAGAAGATATAAATTGGCCAGAATTTGGTGTTACTGTAAGATATGGTTTAGCATTTAATAGAGGAGAATGGATTCATGATGCTAAATGGAGAAAAAAATTCGGTGGCAATATTTATCATGAAAATGGTAGTCATGGTTGTGTAAATATTCCTTCTGAAATTATGCCTACAATCTATGAGAATGCAGATATTGGTACACCAGTTTTAGTAAAAAAGTAAGAGGTGAAATATGATTAATAATATATGTTTTTACAAATTAAAAGAAAATTATTATTGTAGTTGTAATGGGATAAAATATGATTTAAACGAAGAGAATCTTAGTTTATTTAAGGAAAATATGCAATATCCATGTAGAATAGGATTCTATAGATGTTCTAAAAAAATTACAAGTATGGTAATAAACTATTTATCAGGTAATAATATATCAGTTAAGGTAAATAGTGTTTATAGATATGACGATAGAAATGATATAGGTGTTCAATTTATATTATCTAAACCATATTCTTTAAGAATGAAAAATAATAATGAAAAATAAAAACTGCTTAAAGCAGTTTTTATTTTATCTAAAATATTTTGGTCTTTCTTTAAGGGGAACTAATCTTTTAATTGATTCAATTTCTTTCTCATATATATTATCAGTTTCTGATTGAAAACTATTTAATTCTCCTACATCAATTTCAAACTTTTGAGTATTGTTGTTGAATATATATCTAGGTAATTTTTGAAGTTTATAGTTCATTAGTAAATAATTATAGAATCTTTCATTAACATTTAAATGAGTTGTAGAAATAATTCGTGGTTTATCTAAATATGTTAAATGATTTTGTGGTTCAAAAGTTAATAATTTCCCATTAGGTTTTACTTGCTCTATTGCATCATAACCAAGATATAATACACAAATATCTTTTAAAAAATTTAATAATTCTTTTGTATTATCTATTCCAAGAAAATCAGTAATGCTTAAATCAGTTAATTTAATTTCTTTATCTTTAGTATAATTAGGAAGTTTTGAAATATCTATTTTTGACATAATTATTTTTATAAAGCCAGGAGTATTTTCAAAACTTTTTAAAAAATTAATTATATCTTTTTGTAATAATAAGATATTTTTTTCATTATTATTTTTACTAGAATTATATATTTCATTACATGTTAATGAACTAATGTCTATTAGTCCTAAATTTTTAAATTCATCTGATTGCATAATCCATAAAAGAAAAGTCCATGAAACTATATTCTCTATATTGTGATGATTGGTTCCTTGGTCAGTATTATAATCAACTAGATTACCATCTGGTGAAAAAAAACCTAAATAAGCTTTATTATGAGAGCGTTCATATTCATCGAAAAGTTTACCAAAAAATTCTAATGTCATAAATTTATCTCCTGTATGTTTAATTATTCTATCAACTATTATATTTAAAGTCAAACTCCAGAAAAAAGGGATACTAATTGACAAATTATAACTTTTATGTTATAATATTTCCAATTTTTATGGGGAGGAAAATAAAATGGGAAAAAATGAATATCAAATTTTAAGTATAGAAAAAAGTATTAGAAAAGATAGGGCCAAAGGAATTGTTACAGCAG
>JAEEGL010776396.1_pt1 | contig 97993 bp, 73 predicted proteins | sample 9134231 | NCBI WGS metagenome assembly JAEEGL01 (sample SAMN16246548, study PRJNA631951) | gut metagenome | biome: gut microbiome; feature: rumen; material: fiber-attached | host: Bos | place: Iran: Karaj | collected 2018-10 | reverse complement strand
TCGGCGGCACATCGGCCGAAAAGAACCTCCTTACCGTGAAGCTGGCCAGCATCAAGTTCTATGACAGCCTGCCCACCACCGGCGACGAGACCGGCCGCGCCTTCCGCGATGTGGACCTCGAGGAGAAGCTCCTCAAGGAAGCCCAGAAGATCGGCCTTGGCGCCCAGTTCGGCGGCAAATACCTGGCCCACGATATTCGCGTGGTTCGTCTTCCCCGCCACGGCGCCAGCTGCCCCATTGGTATGGGCGTAAGCTGTTCTGCAGACCGCAACGTCAAGAGCAAGATCAACGCCCAGGGCGTGTGGATCGAGAAACTGGACACCAACCCTTCGGAACTGATTCCCGAAGAGTTCCGCCGTCCCGGCGAAGGCCCCAAGGGCATAGAGATAGACCTTGACAAAGGCATTGACGCGGTGCGTGCAGAGCTCACCAAATATGCCGTCGGCACCCGCGTAAACCTTAACGGAACCATCATAGTGGCCAGGGATATAGCCCACGCCAAACTGAAAGCCCGTCTGGATGCCGGAGAAGAGATGCCTGCCTATTTCAAGGACCATCCCATCCTGTATGCCGGCCCCGCCAAGACCCCGGAAGGCTATCCCTGCGGCTCGATGGGCCCCACCACGGCCAACCGTATGGACCCGTATGTGGATGAATTCCAGGACCACGGCGCTTCCCTGGTGATGATTGCCAAGGGCAACCGCTCCAAGGTGGTCACGGACGCCTGCCTCAAGCACGGCGGCTTCTACCTGGGCACCATCGGCGGCGTGGCTGCAGTGCTCTCGCAGAGCAGCATCCGCAGCATAGAGTGCGTTGAATATCCGGAACTCGGAATGGAAGCCATATGGAAGATCCGCGTGGAAGACTTCCCGGCATTCATCCTGGTGGACGACAAGGGCAACGATTTCTTCAAAGGTCTGGGTCTGTAGTATGAAACTTTCCTCCAAGAACAGGTCCATAGTCGAGGCGGTGGTATTCCTTGCCGTCCTGGTAAGCGTGTTCGCCCTGCTGGGCTCCTATATGGGAAGCGGCAATATGCTGAAAACCATAATGAACACGGCCCACGACCTGCTTCTCAACACAGTGTTCTACCTGATGGGCATCACGGTGCTCACGGGAGCCCTTTCCAAACTGATGTCCGAATTCGGGGTCGTGACCCTGCTGGAGAAGTTCCTCAGGCCCCTGATGAAGCCTCTGTATAACCTTCCCGGCGTGGCCGCCCTGGGTGCGGTGATGACCTTCCTGTCGGATAACCCGGCCATCATAGCCCTCTCCAAGGACAAGACCTTCTCGTCCTATTTCAAGAAGTACCAGCTCATCAGCCTCACGAATTTCGGAACGGCTTTCGGAATGGGTTTCGTGGTGATAATCACGATGATAGGCTATGGCCAGCTGACGGGAGCCCTCGTGGGTCTTGCGGGCGCTTTCGTAGGCTCGATAATATCCACCCGGATAATGCAGCGCAGCTGCCTTCGTGCATTCCCCGAACTTGATGCTCCCGTCTCCGAGGTGACTCCTCAGGAGTCGATGGACGAGACGATCGAGCAGGGCAGCAAGAACGGCTACTTCATGCGTTTCCTCAACGCCATCCTCGACGGCGGAAAGAACGGTGTGGAGCTCGGCCTTCAGATAATCCCCGGCGTGCTGATTATCACCACCGCCGTGATTATGATCACCTTCGGTGCCGGCCCTTCGGGCGTGTATGACGGCTCCTCTTCGCAGGGAGTTCCCATCCTGCCCTGGCTGGCCGACAAGATCCACTGGGTGTTCGAATGGCTCTTTGGCTTCGAGCATATGGAACTCATCGCCTTCCCGATGACCGCTCTCGGAGCTGTCGGCGCCTCGCTCGGCCTGCTGCCCACCTTCAACGCCGCCGGCATCCTTGACGGCAACGCCATCGCCGTATTCACCGCAATCGGAATGTGCTGGAGCGGATTCCTCTCCACCCACACTGCGATGCTCGACTCCCTGGGCTACAGGAAAGTGATTTCCAAGGCCATAGGAGCCCACGCCGTCGCCGGTCTGTGCGCAGGAATCTTCGCCCATTTCCTCTATCTCCTGGTCTCACTTATTTAAATCAATTTCATATGGCAACAATAGTTTACATCGTAGGTATCGTCCTCTCCGTCCTGGCGGTCATCGACATCATCAAGAAGCCCATCTCCCTGGTGGGAAAGATCATCTGCAGCGTCATCGTGCTGTGCACCAGCTGGATAGGCCTTGCAGTGTATTTCCTCTGGGCTAAGGACCGCATAACCAAGTGGTTCAAGTAGGGATGTACTCATATAAGGAAATGCCGGGAGGCCGCTATGTGGTAAGCCTCTCCAATCACGTATCGCTCACAGAAGCGCTGACTGCGTTCTGCGTTGAAAAGGGAATCAGGGCCGGTGTCGTAAACGGCATCGGAGCCATCTCCGACGCAACTTTCCGTTTCCTCGACCCCGAGTCGAAGCGCTACGTCGACAAGACCTTCCTCGAGCAGATGGAGATTACCGCCCTTGTGGGCAACATATCCGAAAAGGACGGCAAGCCCTATCTGCACATCCACCTCACCTGCGGCAGGCGTGACTACACCTGTGTCGGAGGCCATATGCTCGACGCCCGCATCAACGGCGCCTGCGAGCTTGTCGTCGCCTCCTTCCCCGGCACCCTTGACCGCCGCTTCGACCCTGAAACGGGCCTGAATCTTTATGCCTTGTAGTGCAGATATGCTTTTTTAACAATTTTTTGCTAACTTTGCACTTCCGATGGATGGTTCGGTAGCTCAGCTGGATAGAGCAACAGCCTTCTAAGCTGTGGGTCTTGGGTTCGAATCCCAACCGAATCACTCAGTAATCTGCCCGCCCGCATCAGTTTGCGGCGGGCTTTACTTTTACTTTGTATTCGTTGACGCCATAGCCGGCCCAGTAGCCCAGGGCGCCTTCGACGTTGACCCTCATATCGGTGTCGAAATAGTACATAGCGTTGGCGTTGGTGGCAAGGGTGACCTCGAAGTTGGACCAGAAATTGAACGTCTTCTGCTCCATCGTGCAGAACTTCACCCAGACCTCGTCTCCGAGGGAGATGTTGGGGAAATACAGCGGGGCCATAAGCCTCTGGGTGTTCCACAGGACCATTTCCGTGTAGCCCTGGAAGACTTCATCGGTGGCATAGGCGAGGGTGGACGGCTGGTAACGTTCATCCTTGCCGGTGGTTTTGGTGAATGCCCTGTAGAAATTCCTCTCTCCAGGAGGGTCGGTGAAGCCGCAGACTATGGTATAGACCGTGTCCTGCAGGACCTTGGGGTAGATTGTGTCCAGCTGCACCGGGTTTGGAATGGTGGTGCTTGCCCTGGCCCTGAAGTCCTTGTACTGGGCGTTCACGGTGTAGGTCTTGCCCGGCTCGCCGGTTATCTTTGAAGACGTGAAGACATATGGCGGGAAGTAGCGCTTGTCCACCATTCCCGTGAGAATCACCTCCTTGTCTCCGTCGCTGACCGAGACCTTGGCATACTTGGCTATGCCGGCGATCATCTCGCTCTGGGAGATCTGGGCGTCGCCCATCGGAATCGTCTCCGAAAGGAGGACCATAGGGTGGCCGCCGCTGTCTATCCAGCCCTCCAGCACCAGGCGGCTGTCGGGCAGGGGTTGCTCCGCGTTGCAGGAGAGGAGCATCAGCAGGGGTAATATATGCAGGAACTTCTTCATCGCTCAGAACTTGTGGAAATAGGCCAGCGAAGGCAGGAAACGAATGCCGAAGGTGGTGGGACGGAAACTGTATTCCACCTTCTTGCGGTTGTAGTGGACTCCGTATCCGACTGCATTCTTGCGGCCCAGGGCATTGTACATCGAGAAATTGATGCCGTTGCGCCTGCGGGCATCCTTGTGGAAATAGAAATTCACCGACAGGTCCAATCGGACGTAGGCCGGCAGCCTGGTGGCGTTACGCTCCCCATAGTTGCAGATAAGGCGGTCGCCCAGGACATAGAAGGACTCGGGACGGGTATATGGCGTGCCCGAAGCGGCCACGAAGGTGCCGCCGAAGTCGAAACGGCCTATGTCGTAGGTGGCTACCACATTCACCTCGTGGAGCCTTTCGTGGTCCGAAGGATAGGTGCCCGGGAAAAGGGGATCGTTGAAATTGCGCAGGGAGCGCCCGAAGGCATATCCCACCCAGCCCGTGAGCTTTCCGGTCTGCTTCTGAAGCATCAGGTTCACTCCATAGGCATAGCCGTGGCCCCTGAGGAGGGAATTGGCTATGGAATAGTTGGAATTGAGGATTTCCATAAGCGAGCCCTTGTACTCGACCTGGTTGTATAAACGCTTGAAATACAGCTCGGAAGAAAGCGAGAACATACCGTCCAGGAAATCCAGGTTATAGGCCAGCGAAACGTTGTGCGACCACTGCGGGGCGGAGAACTTACCTGCCATAAGCCAGAATTCGCAGGGCATACCCACATTGGTGAAGCCTGTCTGGAAGAGGTTCTGGCGGTAGATGCCATAGCGCAGGTTGAGGCGGCCCTTGTCCATAAAGTTCAGTATGGCTTCAACCTGGGGTGTGAGCCCGTGGAAACTCTCCCTTTCGGGGCTGAGGTACCACACATATCCCAGACCTCCCTTTAGGGTGAGATAGTAACCTATTGACCGTGAATATGTTGCAGAGACCTTCGTCTCAAGGGCTGTCTGGAGCTCTTCGGAGGCTACGTTGGTCGTGTTGTAGTGGCCCGTGGCAGTAGGATTCTGGGGCTGGACGCGGTAATAGGCCACATTCCCCGCGAACTCCCAGCCGCGCCAGTCGACGGTGGCCTTGTAGCCATAGTCCTGGATGTAAGAAGGGAGGTCTCCCGTGGCATACAGCACGTCCAGGTGGGCCTTCAGGCCGTTGAGGGTGCCGTAGACGGTCTGCTTGAGGACGGCTTCCGTGAAATAGTGGTTCCAGTGAATGCCGCCGAGCAGGTTGTACCAGGATGCATCCAGGGAGGCCGAGGCCGAATTATACCTGAAAGAGGCGACGTCCTGTCCTGCGAAAATGTCCACCCAAACCCTGTCCCTGGGGGAGGCTTTCCAGTACCACGTGAGGTTGCCGTCGGTGAAATTATAGACTATGGGCTCGTCATTGAACTTGAGCCACTTGCCATAAAGGAGGTTGATATATGAGCGGCGGGCGGAAAGGATCATTCCGGAATGCTTTCCGGTGGGGAAACTCAGTGTGCCCTGGGCGGAAATGAGTCCTGCCGACAGCTCACCGCTGAAGCGGCGGGGGACAGTGTCCTGGAGCTGCATATCTATGCTGCCGCCCAGCCTGCTCGCCTGGCCTGCGGAGGTGGAATAGTCCATCGCCTTGTAGTGCGTGGCGTTGAAGACGCTGAACATTCCCAGCAGGTGGGAGCCGCCATAAACGGGAACGCCGCCTATGCTGAGGATGGTGTGGGAGTAGTCGCTGCCCTGCATATAGAGGCCGCCGTCGGATTCGGTGTTGACCTGGATGCTGGGGAGAAGCCTTGCGAAACGGATGGGGTCTGAATTGCCCAGGAAGGAGGGGACGGCACGGATTTTCTCAACGTTGACGCTGCCGCTGATGCCTTCAAGGTTCTCTATCATAGGGCGGTTCAGCTTCTCGGTGATGACGCTCTTCTCCAGGTCGAGATGGGCGACAGTGTCTATCCCCTGCGCATATGCACAGAGGGACGCCATCGTAAGGGCAAGGGCTATGCTAAGTGCGCGAACCTTCATTCTTCAGGAACAGTGCTAAAAACTCCTCGATCAGAACAACGGACGAAACGGCATATGAGGTGCCGTCGCTGAAACGGAAGACGGGCAGGATGCTCCAGGAGTCGGCGCCGGCCTCGTTTTCGTGACGGGCTTCCAGGCCCAGGGCAGCAGTCGCTTCGCCGTGATAGTAGAGGGTAAGGTCAAGACAAGAATCAAGTGCATCTATGGCAGGGGTCTGAGCGGTACGGTCGTAATTGTGGATAAACTCGCCGAGGTCCATATAGCCGCCGATGTACATATCGTCCGGGAGGCTTATCTCCACGGCCGTCCTGCCCTTTTCCCTGACGAACTCGGCCCTAAGCAGGGAGCCGTCATCCCCGTCCAGGGTTATCGTGACCGTGCCGAGCGGCACCACTGACACTTTTCCGTGGCTAAGAAGATAATCGGACAGTTTTTCATCGCCCACGGACTCCATCACCTTTGCGATTTCAGCTCCTATCTTGTCGAGGTTCTGCTTGCTCTGTTCGATGGGGGTCAGTTCGTGCACGGGTGTTTCCGGGACCTGCTTCTTGCAGGAAAAAAGAAGCAGCGCAGCGGCCAGTATGCAGATGATTTTTTTCATATATAGCTACCTATACCATCAATTAAGATGCAAAATTAATACTTTTTGTGACAAGGACAGCCCAAAGAAGTTAAAAATTGTAGTTATATTTGCAATTGTATATGAAAGGATACCATTTTATTTCATTAATATACGCACTTTTCCTCTGCGTAGCGGCCTATGCCGGGGAACCTGTCCGGTCCTGGGGAATAGTGACCGATCCCGACGGCATCCCTCTTGCCGGCGCGGGAGTGCAGGTTAAAGGCACGGGCAGGGGAGTGGTCAGCGACGTCGACGGAAAATGGTCGATAGAGGTGGAATCTCCCGATGAGGTCCTGGTGTTCAACTACATTGGAATGGAACCTAAGGAAGTCATCCCCGTCCCCGGGAAGGATATGGTCGTGGTGCTCCAGGTCAGTTATGAATATCTCAACCAGGTCGTAGTCACCGGCTATCAGACCCTTTCCCGCGAGCGTTCCTCCGGTTCCTTCGCGATGGTCAAAGGGGCCGAGGTCCAGGCGCGCTCCAACACCTCCGGCAGTGCCCTGAGGGGCCTGGAAGGCGCAGTGGCGGGTCTCAACGTGAATGAATCCTCCGAAGGGACCTCCTACCTCATAAGGGGAATGACCTCCATAAAGGCCAAGACGGAGCCCCTCTACATCGTGGACGGGGTCCCTATGGACAGGACCCTGCTGGAGAAGATGGTCAATCCTTCGGACATCGAGTCCGTCACATTCCTCAAGGATGCGACGGCTGCCTCCATATGGGGCGCCCAGGCTGCCAACGGCGTGGTGGTCTTCACCACCAGGACAGGCCGTCCCTCCAAAAGCGTCTCCATAACCTACAACGGCTCATTCACTTACCGCGGCCTTCCGGACTATGGCTATATGGACCTTATGGACTCCGCCCAGTTCATAGCCACGGCCAAGGAAGTGTTCGACCCCGTGACCTACAAGTGGGAAGACATAACGACCACGACCTATGGCAGCACGGCAAATTATCCCATAGTCTTCCCCCACGAACTGCCTCTGTATCAGTTCTATCGGGGAGAGATAACCCTTGCCGGGAGGGATGAGGCGCTCTCAGCCCTCGCCGCTTCCTCCTGGCGTGACAGCTACGAGAAGTATTTCATGTCCCGCGCATTCCTGACGAACCACTCCCTGTCATTCTCTGGCGGTTCGGACTTCAATACCTACTATATGTCCTTCGAATACCAGGGCGGCCAGGGCTCCTACAGGGACCGCTCCAACGAGTTCAAGGCCTATATCCGTGACGGTATGATGATAGGGGACTGGCTGAAGCTGGATTTCTCGCTCAATGCGATGTACTCGCGCGAGTCTTCCCACCTGACCGCCTCCGACGAGTTCAGCACCTACTCCACGGACCTTCCCTACGCCGCCTTCACCGGGGCGGACGGCTCTTTCCTGGATATGTCCGGCTATTTCCTGAGCGCCGACGGAATAAAGGCAGTCCGCGACAAATCGGGCATAGACCTTGGCTATTATCCTGTCAGGGATTATGAGGCAAGCACCTCATTCTCAGATATGTATGCCATCCGGGCCAATCTCGGGGTAACCATCGACATCACTTCCTGGCTCAGCTACGAAGGCCGTTTCCAGTACAGTGCCAGCAACACGGGAGCGGAGCGCTATTATCCCTATGACACCTTTATGGTGAGGCTGGAGAGGGCATATGCCCTGGACCAGGACGGGAAGCAGTATCTGCCTTCCTCCGGAGGCCATTTCACCGACTCCCACAGCCTCTCCACATCCTGGACCGTCCGCAACCAGCTCTCTTTCGACAAGTCCTTCGGGACCGATCACGCCCTGAATGCCATTGCCGGATTCGAACTCAACTCCAACCGCACCGGCTCCAAATCGACGTTTATGCGCGGATATGATATGCAGACGATGCAGTATATCCGCTATGACGATTATTCCCTCGCGGTCAAGGGCGTTGTCAAGCCCGTCCTTCCTATGATAGCGGGTTCCACGGCCAATATCTTCGACCCCAACTCCTTCACGCAGAGCGATATAGAGTACCGTTTCGTGTCCGCCTACGCCAATGTGGGATATACCTTCAGGCAGCGGTATTCGTTCAACGCAAGCGTCCGCGTGGACCAGTCCAACCTCTTCGGTAGCGACCCTTCAGTGCAGTTCAAGCCCATCTGGTCGCTCGGCGCCATATGGAATATGCGCAAGGAGTCATTCCTGGACGGAGCCTCCTGGCTGGACAGGCTGAACCTGCGGCTCAGCTACGGCCTTGCCGGCAATTCCCCGGACCCGGGCCAGGGCGGGCCATATAACCTCATCCAGTCTTCCTCCGACCCCGGCTACTCCCGCTTCGGCCTTGGCTACAGGGTCATAACCCCCGCCAACGACCGCCTCACCTGGGAGCGCTCCAGGACCATCAACGTCGGAGTGGACTTCACCGCCTTCGAAGGCCGGCTGGACGCGTCGCTGGACGTGTATGACAAGTACACCACCAACCTCCTGACCTCCGTCCCTGTGGACCCGACGACCGGCTTCACGACCGTCCTTTCCAACATCGGCGAAATGTCCAACAGGGGATTCGAACTGTCCCTGAGCGGAACCATCATCCGTGGGAAAAAGTTCGGCTGGGACGCCTTCCTCAACCTGACCTACAACCGTAACAAGCTGGAAAAGATGTATATAGCTCCTCCGGACACGCCATCCTCCCTGCTTGGCTACGAATACTGGGAAGGCTATCCCTACGGAACCATATTCGCCTATCGCTGGGCCGGGCTCGACGGCACCAACGGCCGCTCCCGCGTCTTTGACCAGAACGGTGCGACCGTGTCCAAGCCTGCTGATGTCAAGGACGCTTCTGCCGTGCCGTACATAGGCACGACCATCCCGCCGTGGTTCGGCTCCTTCGGCACCACCCTCAGCTACGGCCCCCTGTCGCTGTCGATGCTGCTCGTATATAATATGGGCCACGTGCTTCGCAACGACGTGAACGGCCAGTACTCGTACCGCCTGACGCATTCCCTGCACAAGGACTTCGCCTTAAGGTGGAAAGCCCCCGGCGACGAAGCCCGCACGGATGTCCCCGCGTATTACCCCCTGTCGGACACCTCGGTCGAGGAATCCGAAGTGGCCGGGCTGTATAAATATGCCGACATCAACGTGCTTAGCGCCTCCTACCTGAAACTCCGCGAAGTCGCCCTGAGCTGCCGCCTTCCCGAGAAGTGGGCGTCGAGGATATATGCCAAAGGTATCACGGCCGGACTCCAGGTGACCAATCTCTTCACCCTGGGCGCCAACGGCCAGGGCATAGACCCCGAGGCGTTCAGCCTCTCGGCCGGAGCCCGCGGCGACCGCTTCCGTCCCGCCTTTACCTTCAATGTCAACGTGGAATTCTGAGCCGATGAAAAGATATCTCGTCATATTGTCCCTCGTCGTCCTGGCTTCCTGCAGCAAATGGCTGGACGTGAAGCCCCGCGGCTATGACATCCCGGGCACGATAGAGCAGTATGAAGGCCTGCTCTTCGGCACGGAAGAGTTCTTTATGGACGAAGTCTTCGAATATATGTCCTTCGAGTTCACCAGCAGCGCCGAAGACTATCCCAACACCTACACGGCTATGGGCCGGGCCGTCTGCAATGCCTACAAATGGCAGAAAGACATATTCCTTCCGGACGAGAACTGCGGGGAGTGGAACACCCCCTGCGCGTTCCTCTATCCGCTGAACGTCGTTGTTGCCGAAGTTATGGGCGCTGCGGGAGCGAGTGAGCAGAAAAAGGCCGAAATACTCTCTGAAGCCAGGGTCCTGCGGGCCTGGCACATATTCCTTATGGCGCAGTTCTTCGCTCCGCCATATGACGAGGCCATCGCCGGCACCACCAGATGCATCCCGCTCATAACCGAAGCGAAAACGGTCGGAGCGGAGTTCCCCCTGCGCACTATGAAGGAGGTCTATGACTTCGTCCTGGGCGAGATGAAGGCCTCGGTCCCGCAGCTGCCCCAGGAGAAGGAGCACCATCTGCGGGTGTTCAAGGCCACTGGATATGCAATGCTTGGCAAGGTGCTCTGGATGATGGGAAAATACTCTGAGGCTGAACCCTATCTTGAAACCGCCTTTGCCGCCGCCAAGGCCCAGGGAGCGGTGCTGCTCGACTACAACACCCTGATGCAGTCCGACGGCAGCATAGACCTCCCGACGGACCATACCGCAAATCCGGAATATCTCTACCTCCTCGCCACTATGGCCAGGCTTATGCCCGCAGTCAACACCTCCTACTACGCCAAGGCAGTGTTCCCCATAAAGGAGGAAGTCCTTTTCGACTTCTACACCAAGGGCGACACCCGGCTTGCAACCTGGACGGGTATAAAGTCAAGGAAGACGGCATATGCCTCCTTCAAGAAGGGAGATAAGTACGCAGCCAACATCTCCGGAATGCTGACCAACATAGGAATAGGCGTTCCCGACCTCTACCTGATGTATGCCGAATGCCTTGCCCGCGCCGGCAAGAACACCGAAGCAGCGGCCCTGCTGACGGAACTGCGCTCCCACCGTATGGGTGCCGCGGATGCGGCCGCCCTGGACGCCGACCTGGTGGTCGCCGCGGTGAGAGAGAGGGTTCGGGAATATGCCGGTTACGGCAACCTCTGGTTCGATATGCGCCGCCTGTGGAAAGACGATGCCTTCCAGTTCCTGAAGGCCTACTACACCCACACGGACGGAACTGATACATACTCTCTTACCCAGGACAGGCTCTTCCTGGAGATACCTCCGGTGGTGAAGTCCTGGCATCCCGAATATGATAATTAATCTTTATACTTTAAGTTATGAAAAAATTTATGATTCTCGCTGCGATCGCAGCAACCCTGGCAGCGGTCTCCTGCAAGAAGGCCCCTGCAGACCAACCGGCAGTTACGATAACCGTAACTCCTGCCGAACCTGTCATCCCCGGTGAAGGCGGTTCCATCAACCTTGCCGTCGAGACCTCCGCAGCCACCATCTCCTGCTCCGTTAAGGACAACTGGCTGACAGCCTCCGTCAACGACAAGAGCATAACCATCTCCGCCGAGGCGAATCCTGCCGAGGCTCCCCGCACGACCGTCCTTACGGTTTCTGCAGGCCAGGCAAGCAAGGAAGTCACCGTCACACAGTCCAAGGGTTCGAAATATGCCGGCTACACCCAGATGGGCCTTGCCGATGCAACCTATATGGGCGATTTCCTCTTTATCTTCAACAAACCCGAGAACAAGGACTGCGGCCCCGTGTCGGTTTCCCTTCTGTCCGAAGACGATCGTTATTACCTCGAACTCGTATTCTATGCCGACAAATTCTCTTCCGAGGAAGAAGTCAAGGTCATAACCGGAGAATACACCAAGGGCGCCGATGATATGGCTGAAGGAAAGCTGGTCGGAAAGAAGATGACATATATCCCCGGAGCCAAGAAGGTCCTGGAAGACGACGGTGAGACCGAAGAACTCTACTTCGGCTGCTGCCTTCACACCAAGGTCGGTGAGAGCGAGAGCGTGTCGCTCATCACCAGCGGCTCTTTCACCATCAGCGGTGAAGGTCAGGTCTATACCATCAAGACCGACCTCAAGGATGCCGACGGCAAAGATGTCAAGTTCTACTACGAAGGTCCCCTTGTCTATGACGCCGAAGGCGCATTCCTCATCAACGAGCACGGCAACCCCACCGATGTCGTGTCGGCTACCTGTGCATATCAGGGAGAAAGCGTCAGGGACGCAACCCACCTGCTGATTACCCTGACCTCCTCCGACGGAGTCAACTCCAACTTCTCCATCTATGTAGATAAGGTTTCTCAGGCGGCTCTCTCAAAGACTGACCTTTCAGGTACTTACACCTCGGAAGGCACGCCCGGCGCGAGCGGATCTGCCGACCTGGGCGCCTTTATGGAATTAGCCCCCGGCTTCTCAATGCCTATGGGATCATACATCGTTTTCGGCCTGATGGACTACTGGACTCCCGACGATCTTGTTTCCCTCACACTCGTCCGCAAGGAAAGCGGCGCTTATATCATCACCGGTACTATGCGCGATACCTCAGGAGAGGAATATAACTTCGCCGACGACAGGACCGAACTTGACCTGATCATGGAGGAAGATCCCGGCGACGACGACGATGATGATGACTATGGCGACGATTAATATGAAAAGATTCGCTCTGATAATTATGGCGGCGGCTCTTGCCCTCCTTTGCTCGTGTAAGGGAGGCAAGACCACCGTTTCCGGCAAAATAATCGGTTATGCCGGAGAGTATACCGAATTCTTCATTCCTTCCGGGACCCCCGGACAGTTCGACGAGTTCCCCGTCGAAGTGGCCGAGGACGGCTCTTTCACCGTCAAGCTCGATATGAAGGACGACTGGCTGGATGCACCCTTCTTCGTGGACAAGTTTATGTTCCGCGTCTGCATTGAGAAAGGCAAGAAGTACAATGCCGTCTTCGACATCACCGAAGAAGGCCGCGAGGATGAGTTCCATTTCGAAGGCGAAGGCGCCGCCGAGAACGAATTCATGCGTTTCTACTTCAACCACTTCTTCGGTATGTGGATGTTCGAGGACCAGATCGACAAGTCTTCTTTCGAGGCATATTGCAAGAGCATAACGGCCCAGGCCGACAAGTGCCGGGAACTTCTGCGGGCCACCGGAAACGACAAGGTCATTGCCTATTATGAGCCTGAAATCCAGAAGCTTGTCAATACGGACGGATACTATTATCCCTTCATAGCCCTGGCAGCCGACGGAAAGTGGGAGGCTGACGAAGCCTTCCAGGCTTTCAAGGCTGCCGGCAAGATCGAGGAGATGTCTCCCGAGGACAAGGAGTCCCTTATCAACGGCGTTGCTTCATATGCCGCCACCATCGACGACCTGCCCATAGCCGAAGCCGTCAAGGTAGCGGGATCCTTCTTCCCGGACCAGGGAGACAACAACTTCTTTATGACGTCACTCCTGAAGAATTACCTGTCAATGGGTAATGTAGAAGGCGCTAAGGAGGCATATGCATATTATACCTCGCTCTGCAAGGAGCCTGCATATCTTGAGCAGGTCTCCGGTCTTTATGAGGCCACGGTGAGCCTTGCCCCCGGCGCAGAAGCCCCGGACATCGAGATGGAAGACACCGCCGGCAACAAGGTGATGCTCTCCAGCCTCCGCGGAAACGCCCTGTACATCGACTTCTGGGCCACCTGGTGCGGTCCCTGCCGCGCGGAGACTCCGCATATGGCCAAGATGGCAGAGAAGTTTGCTGGCGTAAAGGGTATCAAGTGCATCAGCATCTCCCTTGACGAGGACAAGTCCGAATGGGAGAAACTCCTTGCCGAAGAGAAGCCCGCCTGGCCCCATTACATCCTCACCGAGCAGGGCCAGAAGGACGTTTCCGAAAAGTATAAGATCAATGCGATACCCCGTTTTGTCATCCTTGACAAGGACGGCAAGATCGTGGCGTTGAACGCAAAGCGGCCCTCCGACGGTGGTGCTGCAGAGCAGATACAGAGTGCTATCAAGTAAATATGATTAAGATGCTTATCGGGGCATTGCTGCTTGTGGCAGGTGCCCTCCAGGGTCCTTCAGTGGACTGGAAATCAGAGGTTAAGAAGACTGGCGACCACTGGCAGCTGGTGCTCACCGGACAGGTCGAGGACGGCTATTACACCCATCCGATGGATGCCAAGTATGTTGGCACAACCATCGAGCTGGAGGCTTCCGAGGCGGTTTCCGCGCTGGGAGCCCCGGTCGAGGAGTTCGAGCCCTCGGACTACAAGGGCGAGAGGGTCGTTGAGGGGAAATATGTCATCCGCCAGGACCTTGCCATATCCGGAACCGGAAAGGTTGAGGTCGCCGGAACGGTGACCTGGAGCGCGTGCAGCGGCGATTATTGCCAGATGCCGGAGGAATATGCCTTCCGGGAGGAGGTCAAGGTCCCTGCCGCTTCGGCGGGCGGGCTGTGGGCGCTCATCCTTGAGGCCATACTGTGGGGATTCGCTATGTTGCTGACTCCCTGCGTGTTCCCTATGGTCCCTATGACGGTGTCATTCTTCCTCAAGCAGTCCGACAATGTGCACGCAGGGCGTTTCAAGGCCCTGATGTACGGCCTTTTCATCGTGCTTCTGTACACTGTCCCGATATGCATAATCATAGGCCTCACGTGGGCCCTGGGCGGCAGCGGCGTCACGGCCGACATATTCAACTGGCTGTCGACCCACTGGCTTCCCAATATCCTCTTCTTCCTGATATTTATGGTCTTCGCCGCTTCCTTCTTCGGCGCCTTCGAGATTGTCCTCCCCAGCAAGTGGACCAACGGCGCCGACAAGGGGAGCGAGCGCAAGGGCCTTGCCGGAGTGTTCTTCCTGGCCCTGACGCTGGTGCTCGTGAGCTTCAGCTGCACGGGTCCCATCGTCGGCACCGTGCTCATCAAGAGCACCCAGGGAGAGTTCTGGACCCCTATGGTCACTATGCTGGCGTTCAGCGTGGCTTTCGCCCTGCCTTTCTGCCTGCTGGCCTTCTTCCCTTCGGTCATCAAGAAGCTCCCCAAGAGCGGTGGCTGGCTCAACAGCGTCAAGGTGGTCCTGGGCTTCATTGAGATAGCCCTGGGCCTCAAGTTCCTCAGCACGGCCGACCAGACCTACCACTGGCACCTTCTGGACCGAGAGGTCTATCTGGCCATCTGGATAGTCTGCTTCACCCTGCTGGGATTCTACCTGCTGGGCAAGATACGTTTCAAGTATGACAGCCCCGTGGAGCACATATCCGTGGGCCGTTTAGCGCTGGTAATCATCGACTTCACCTTCGTGGTGTACCTGATTCCCGGAATGTGGGGCGCGCCTCTCAAGGCCCTCAGCGGCTATATGCCGCCCCTCGAGACCCAGGACTTCGTGCTGACTCCCGGCTCAGCCCCCGCGGCCGCCGCCGCGCCAGTGACCGGCGACCACATCCTTGCAATGCCACACGGCCTGTCGGCCTATGACAACCTTGCCGACGGCTTCGCTGCCGCCAGCGCCCAGGGCAAGAAGGTGTTCGTGGACATCACCGGCCACGGCTGCGTCAACTGCCGCGAGATGGAGGCCCGCGTCTGGAGCGACCCTGCGGTGCTGGAGCTGCTGCGTGATGAGTTCGTTATGGTCGCCCTCTATGTGGACGACAAGACCAAACTCCCTGAGGACGAGTGGGTTACCACGTCCTCCGGCGCCGTCCTCAAGGACGTGGGCCGCGTCAACTCCTGGATCGCCCTCGAGCAGTTCGGAGTGAACGCCCAGCCCAACTACTTCATCCTCGCCTCCGACGGCTCCCGCCTCGCCGGCCCCCGCGGCTACGACCTCGACATCCCCGCCTTCGTCGACTTCCTGAAGCGCTAGCCCGTGCCGACTCGCAGCCGACGTTTTCGGCGTTTTTCGCTGGCCGCCAGTTGGAGTGCCGACTCGCAGCCGACGTTTTCGGCGTTTTTCGCAGGCCGCCAGTTGGCGTGCCGACTCGCAGCCGACGTTTTCGGCGTTTTTCGCAGGCCGCCAGTTGGCGTGCCCGAAACGTGGCATTTCTGCACAGTCGAGGAGGGGAAATTGCAAAAGATTCGCTATATTTACACTCGGATATGTTAGGTGTGAATATGAGCAAAGTACGATTCGGATTGGTGGGGACGGGGCGGATCACCGACTGGGTGCTCCGTGGGGCGGTGCTGGACAGCCGGTTCGAGGCTGCGGCCGTGTGCTCCAGAAGCATCGAGAGGGCAAGGGCTTTTGCCCAGGCTCACGACATCGTTAAGATATACGACGATATAGACGAAATGGCGTCCGACCCCCAGATCGACGCCATATATATCGGCACCCCCAACCACACCCACGCCGACATTGCCATCCGCTGCATGCGCAAGGGCAAGCACGTCCTCTGCGAAAAGCCGCTGGCCTCCAATGCTCGGGAGGCAGAAAAGATGGTGAAGGTCGCCCGGGAAAACGGCGTCATCCTGATGGAGGCGATGATATCCACCCTGAGCCCCAACTTCCGCAAAGTCGCGGAGCTGGTGAAGGAGGTTGAGCCGGTGCGGCGGTATGTTGCGTCGTTCTGCCAGTATTCATCTAAATATGAGGCACTTAAGAGGGGAGAGGTGGCATCCTCTTTCGACCCCCTGTGCAGCGGCGGCGCCCTGATGGACGTGGGCACATACACCATATGGCCTATGGTCGCCCTCTTCGGGGAACCGGAGCGCATATCCCCCCACATCATGACCTATGACATCCCCGGCCTCGGCCTGACGGACCTGCAGGGGAGCGTGGAATTCACCTATCCCGGCTTCAACGCCACCGTTTTCTACTCGAAGATCGCCGACTCCTTCATCCCGACGGAGATTTCCGGCGAAGGCGGCAACATCCTCCTGGACAAGGTGCACATATGCCGCCGCCTGACCTGGCTCCCGCACGGCGCCCCTGCCTCTGGCCGAGGCAAAGACCCGCAGCCTCAGGACCTTACGTGTCCTCCAGAAAAGGACGAATATCTATGCGAATGGCGCGAGTTTATCGACTGTGTCCTCCAGGGCCGCGAAAGCGCAGTCAACACCCCCGACCGCTCCGTCGCCGTAATGCGCATCCTGGACGCCGTCAGGACGGCCGCAGGAATGAAAATTGCAGTCACCGGACAATAAATAACTCCATATGAAAAGACTTATATCCGTTCTCGGAATCATACTACTTAGCGTCCTGGGCGTTTCCGCCCAGTCCATTACCGTCAATCCCAGTAAGGGAAAGGTTTCTAAGGCCGAGATTGCCATGACCTCCTATGCCCTTGACCCTGAAGCTCCTGCGGTAGTGCTTTTCAGCAGCTATGAGGTCCAGACCACCATTGATTCGGACAGGAGGTTCGTGCGTCAGGATACCGCCTACGAGAGGATCAAGATCCTGACGGAAGAAGGCAAGGAATATGGTGAATACGAAATCTATTACTCTACCCACGGCCGCGACGGAGAGCACATTGGTGAGATCTATGTCCGCACATGGAACATGCAAAACGGCGCCGTCGAATTCAAGGACCTGCCGTCCAAGCTCATCTTCAACGAGAAAGTGACGGAGGACGTCAGCTGCATAAAGTTCGCCGCCCCCTCGGTGGAGGCCGGTTCGGTTATCGAAGTGGCCTATGTGATGGAGACCCCCTGGGTCGGCGACATAGGCGACAAGTACCTGCAAAGGGACATCCCGGTCAATCAGGCGGTCCTCAAGATAATCCGCACGGAAAGGCTCGGATTCAACATCATCCGCCACGGCTACCACCCCGTGCAGTATGACTGCGACGTGTCCTCCAACTCAAGGTCAGAAGGCTACAGGACGGTGGAATCAAAGATCTACACAGACACCTACAAGGCCGTCGATATCCCCGCCATTCATAAAACCGAGCCCTACTGCTTCAACTCCGATGTGTGGCGCCTGGGCGTAAGCTACGAACTCAATTCTGCCTATCCCTCAGGAAGTGCCCCCCAGGTGTTCAGCATCACATGGGATGATGTTGATGCCTGGCTTAAGAAGAACGGTTGTTACAAAGACTTCTTCGCAAAATGCCCTCTGGAAGGACGCGAGGGCATCATCTCCACCGGGATGTCAGAAGAGGAGAACATCGCCGCCGCCAGGAACTTCGTAGCCTCGAAGGTAAGATGGAACGGCCACCGTTCCATAAAGCCCGATATCCGCAAGGCGGTGTCTTCGGGAGAAGGCAGCTGTGCGGACATCAACGCGCTGATTGCCACCATCCTGAACGAGGCGGGTTATACTGTGGAGCCGGTCTTCTACCGCACCAGGGACCGCGGCCTTATCTTCGAGATGAGCGCCAAGACCAACGCCTTCAACTCTGTGCTGCTGAAAGTCACCTGCCCTTCCGGGACCAAGTACTATCTTGACGGCAGCAGGGGAGAGGGCTACCTGAACGTCATTCCGGTGGAAGCCCTGGTCGATCTGGCAAGGGTCATAGACAAGAAAGGCAAGGGCACCTGGGAGGATATATCCAACCTGGTGAAGAACACTCTCAACATGATAGTCGATCTTGAGGTCGGCCCCGACGGCAGCATATCCGGCGATGCCAGAACCTCGGCCTTCAACCTGTGTTCTTCCGACACCAAGCTCGAAAGGGACAAATATACTTCCGAAGAGGAATATATCGAACACATTGCCAGGATGCAGGACCTGGAGGTGACATCCCTGGAGTATCCCGACTGGGACAGCTGGTCTGCGCAGTCGGATGTCAACTATGCTTTCAAGACCACTGCGGAGACGGTGGGCGACATCCTGTATGTGAAACCCTTCATATCCAAGTTCCACAATATCACCGGTTTCCGCAATCCCAACAGGTCTTTCCCCGTGGATTTTCCCTATCCCGAAAGGATCAATTACCGTTGCACTGTCCACATCCCCGAAGGCTATGAGGCGGAGAAACTGCCCACCGGCACGGTACTGTCCTTCCCTCCGCTGGGATGTCTCGTGAGGGTAAGGTACTCCAGGGGCGAAGGCACGGTGAACGTGGAATACATGTTCACGCGCGAAGGCCGCGTGACGGAAGCCGACCAATACCAGCAGCTGAGGCTTTTCTGGGAGCAGCTCTGCAATATATATGATACCACATTATCGCTGAAGAGAATATGAAAAAGACATTATTTCTATCGTTACTGTCGCTCCTGTGCCTGAGCGCCGCTGCCCAATCAATAAAGATCAACACCAAGTTCGGCTCGGTTTCGGACGAGGAAGTCAATATGACCACCTATCCGGCCGACACTTCCGCATCGGTGCTTATCCTCCACCGCCATCACGAAATAGAAATCTATGTTGACGGAAAGTCGGGCTTGATGCAGCGTGAGACAATAGTCGAAAGGATAAAGATCCTGAAGGAATCCGGCAAGGACTATCCCGACTACAAGATCATCTACTCCGTCCAGACGGACCCGACGGAGTCCGTTAGCGAAATCAAGGTCACGACCTGGAATATGGAAGGCGGCAAGAAGGTGAAGTCCGCGCTCGCCAGGAATATGATATTCAATGAGAAATATGATGAAAGCCACAGGAGCATATCCTTCTCGGCCCCGGATGTCAGGGTGGGCTCCGTGGTGGAGGTGAGATATACCTTCCGGACCCCCAGGGTGGGCAGTTTCGGCACGCTGTATCTGCAGAAATACCAGCCGGTCAACATCTCCGAGCTGGTCGTCCAGTATCCGGAAATGATAACCTTCAACAAGATGACCCAGGGCGCCTTCCCTGTCAAGTCCGACAGGACGTCTGAAGGCAAGATGACTATGATGGACAACAACCGCTATGACTACACGTCCATCAAGGAGTCCTACGTCGCCTATGATGTCCCGGCAATGAAGGAAGAGCCGTTTATGTATTATCCCGACAAATATCGCCTGGCTATGGATTATGAACTGAGTTCATTCTCCATCCCGGGTCAGGTCTATAAGTCCTACAGCACCACCTGGGATGCTGTGGACAAGATAATATATGACGACGGCATAGTGAAGGAATTCTGCAGGAAGACAAAGTTCGAGGACCAGGTGAAAGCTATTGTGGCTCAGGGACTTTCTGAAGAAGAGACCATAGCCGCCGTGCGTCGGGTAGTGCTTGACGCGGTAAGGTGGGACAAGACCAGGACAGGCATAGTCCCCGAAACGGGCAAGGCAACGAGGGAAGGCGAGGCTGATGCCCCGACCCTGTCCGCCCTGGTGGCCTGTGCCCTGAAGGAGGCAGGTTTCACAGTAAGCCCGGTCTTCTACAGGCCGAGGACATATGGCCCCCTGAAAGATTATCACGTGGCGCTGTCTTCCTACAGGGCCGTCCTCCTGAAGGTAGTTTCGCCCTCGGGAAAGGTCCATTTCATGGATGTGGTCGATAACAACGCCTATCTGGATGTGCTGCCGGCCAATTGCCTTGTCGACCGCGGCAGGTCTCTGGCCGAAACCGGCCTGGCCGCTTGGGAAAACCTCGCCGCAACCCAGAAGAAGAACCTGCTCAACGTTGTTGTCAACCTCACCCCGCACCCTGACGGCGAAGTGGAAGGAAAGACATCCGTCGTAGGCTACAACCTGTGTTCCACCCGTTTGAAATACAATCGCGACAAGTTCCAGGAAGAGGAGGAATATGTGGAAGACCTGGAGAAAGAAGAAAAGATAGAGGTGGTTTCCCTGTCGTTCAAGGGCCAGGATGAATGGTCGCCAGAGTGCTCGGTGGATTATTCATTCACCGCCAGGGCGGATGTGGCAGGAGACAGGATATACCTGAAGCCGTTCTTCTCCCGCTTCCACGATGCAGCCGCTTTCCGTTCCCAGGAAAGGAAGTTCCCGGTGGAGTTCCCATATACGGAGAGTATCAACATATCCTGCTCCGTGGCGATCCCCCAGGGATATGAGGTCGAATCACTCCCTCAGAGCACCGCCTTCTCATTCCCCGACCTGAAGAGCCAGGCCGTGGTCAGGTGGCTTCAGGATGCGAATATGGTCGTCGTCAGGATGCAGTTCAAGCGTGATGAGTCCTTCCTCCCCGTGGACAAGTATGGAGACCTGAGGCTCTACTGGGAGCAGCTTTGCAACATATATGATTCCACGATAGTCCTGAAGAAGATATGAGAAGATTGCTGACACTGGCCCTGATGTGTGCAATATCCGCCGTCCAGGCGGCCGGGGCTCCGAAGGTGAATGCCGTGGTTCTTTCCCACGAGGAATCTTTCGTGATGAACTCCGCCACCTCCGGAAAACACACCGTCCGCACATGCGTGCAGGTCAACAACAAGTCAGGTCTGTCACAAGCGGTTTTCCTGGTGTATACGGACAGTTTCGAGACCCTCGGGAGCTTCTCGGGCGAAATCGTAGGACCCGGCGGGAAGAAGACCAAAATCAAGGAAAAAGACCTCGAGACCTTCTCCATATCCGAAGGCCTGGCGAGCGACAACTTTGTGTCCAGATATGTCCCCCAGGAGAATTATCCATTCACTGTAACCTATTCATATACAGTTAATTACAAAAACGGTATCGTGCGCTTCCCGGTGTTCTTCCCCATGGAGGACGAGAAGGTGTCGGTGATAAATGCGAAATACTCGCTGGACCTTCCCGCCGGGACTGAAATCCTTACATATTACTCCAATGCCGGAGAGCCTTCGCTCCGGACGGAGAAGGGGAGGGATATCCACGAGTGGACAGTCTCCGACGTCCAGCCCTATGTGGAAGAGGACTTTATGCCTTCGGTGAATACCCTGGTGCCTTTCGTGCTGGCCGCCCCTGTGAATTTCACATATTCGGGGACAAAGGGCGTACAGGCAGATTGGAAGCAATATGGAGACTGGCTGTATTCCCTCCAAAAGGGCTCGCTGGAGTTGGATAACCTCGAAGTGGCAAAGTTCCGGGAAATGGTAAAGGACTGCCCGGATGATTTTTCCAAGGTGAAAGTCCTGTATAATTACCTTCGCGAGCACACGCGTTATGTCAACATCAGCCTCGGTATAGGCGGCGTGAAGCCTATCCCTGCCAACAAGGTTGCCGAGAGGGGATTCGGGGACTGCAAGGCCCTTTCCAACTATATGCAGGCTATGCTGAAGGCGGTGGGGATAGATTCCGATTATTATATCATCCACACTTCCAGGCGCGACTTGTTGCCCGGCTTCTCGACCATAGGGCAGATGAACCACGCTATGCTGGCCGTCCCCCTGCCGGAGAAGTCCGACACGCTCTTTATAGAGTGTACCAATCCGACATTTCCCCTTGGATATCGCCATTCTTCAGCGGCAGGCCATGAGGTCGTCCTCATCAAGCCCGACGGAGGCCAGTTGGTGAGGATAGGATCATATCCTGACTCTCTCTATCGCAGCCTCCAGTACACGAAGGTGCAGCTTGAGCCTGACGGCTCGGCTTCCATCCAGGCGCTCCGCAAGTTGGACCTTTTCAATATCGAGGGGTATATCGGCTTCCGCGACAGGAGCCGTGATGCCCAGACGAAGATGCTCTCCGCCTACCTGAAGATGATTCCCAACGACCTGAAAGTCAATTCGGTACGGGACAATTTCGACGACTATCCACTCTACGGCAGGAATTACTGCCCGGAGATTTCCATCGGCTATTCGATGACAACGAACCTCTATGCCAACAAGAGCGGCGACCGCCTTTTCGTTCCCATCAACCCCATCAACGGCTACCTTTCCTTCCAGAAATCCGAACGCGTCAATGACATAGTGATAAGGAACAGCCGCACTTTCGAAGACAAGGTCACCATCGTGATTCCCGAAGGCTGGTCTATAGAGGCTCTGCCCGAGGACGTCAGCCTGGATGAAGAGTGGGGCTCCTTTGTCTCCAAATGCGTCGTGGAAGGGGGACAAATCTCTGTGGAGCAGGAGCTTACCCTGAAAAGATGCAGGGAGGACAAGTCCCGTTACGACGGTTACAGGGACTTTGCCCGAAAGGTCAGCAAGGCATATGATGGAAAACTTGTCCTGAAAAAGTAACAACGTATTAACATTTTTGTTATATTTGTGACGGGGGAGCGCGAGGGCGTCTTTCCCGTCAATCGTTACTGCTATGGATTCACCGTTTATCTACGACAAGTTCGTGACCGGCAAGAACTTCATCGGTCGCAGGGAGGACTGCATCATCCTGGAGAACCTGCTCTCGCAGGGTGAGCACGTGGCCCTCTACAGCCCGCCCAAGACGGGAAAGATGTCCCTTGTGCAGCAGACGCTCTTCAATATGAGGATCGCCGGCAGGCGTTTCGCCGTGGGGCAGTTCTCTATGCTCAATGTGCGCTCGTCCGCCCAGCTGCTTCTCCGTTTCGGCGCCACTGCGATGAGGACCCTTGCCCAGACGCCGGGGGAATATGCCGGAATAGTCGCCAAGCATCTCGCCGGCACCCATTTCGTCTTCGACCAGGCCCGTTACAGCGCCGCCGACGAGCTCGTCTCGGTGGGCTGGGAGCTGGACAGGGATGATATGAAAGCGATGTTCCGCCTTCCCTGGGCCCTTGCCGAGGAGCTTGGCACGAAGATGATTATAATCATCGACGAGTTCGAGAAGGTGGACATCCTGGACGACGGCGAGACAGTGCTGGATGTGCTGGAAGAAGTGATAAAGGAGATGCGCGGCAGCGAGCCGGGCTGCTCGTTTATCATATGCGGCTCGATGCACAACGCGATGGCGGACATATTCGAAACACGCGGCCGCTTCCACCGCCTCGTGGAAAAGTTCCAGATGCACCCGGTGGACGAGAAGGAGATAATAGACCACGTCGTGAGGGGCTTCCTCTCCGGCGGCAAGGTGGTCGAACGCGAGCTCCTGCTGGGAATGTGCCGCCTGTTCAAGAACCACCTGTGGTATATCAACCACTTCGTCAACATATGCGACGGCCTCTCCAAGGGATATATCGTGGAATCCACCTTGATGGAAGCCCTGGGCTGCCTGCTTGCCGTCCACGAGCCCCGCTTTATGGCGATGATGGCAGGCCTTACCGTCTTCCAGATCAATCTCCTCCAGGCCGTAATGGAAGAAAACTACAAGCTCACCAGCGCTCCCACGAGGCAGAAATATGACCTCAGCTCCTCGGCCAACGTCAAGAGGCTCAAGGACGCCCTGGTCAAAAAAGAGATCCTGTGGTTCGACGAGAAGGGCGAACCCGTGGTGCTGGACCCCCTGTTCGAATACTGGGCAAAGAAATATTACTTCGAGATAAAATGAAAAAGATAGTCGTCCTGACCGGCGCCGGAGTGAGCGCCGAAAGCGGAATCAGCACGTTCCGCGATTCCAACGGCCTGTGGGAAAACTATGACCCTCAGGAAGTTGCATCGATCGAGGGGTGGTACCGCAACCGCGCCCTGCTCATTGATTTCTACAATATGATGCGCGCCAACCTGGGCCAGGTGAAGCCCAATGCGGCCCACATCGCCATCGCCGACCTTGAGAAGAAATATGACGTCACGGTCATCACCCAGAACGTGGACAACCTCCACGAAAGGGCCGGCAGCACGAGGATAATCCACCTCCACGGCGAGCTCACCAAGGTCCGCCCCGAAAACGGCATCTACGACAGGACCTACTCCGAAAAGGAAGTCATAGACATAGGCTATGAGCCCATCCATCTTGGCGACCTTGCTCCGAACGGCTCCCAGCTGCGTCCGCACATAGTCTGGTTCGGCGAAGCCGTCCCGAAGATAGAAAGGGCCATAGACGAAGTGTCCAAGGCCGACATATTGCTCATAGTCGGCTCCTCCCTGCAGGTCTATCCTGCCGCGGGCCTCTACCGCTATGCCCCCGCCGGCGCTCCGATATATATCATAGACCCCCAGGACGTCATAGTCCACGACTCCCGCCTTAAGCATATCCGGGCCAAAGCTACCGACGGAATGAAAAAATTCGTCGAAATGCTTGCAGAATGAGAAATCTTTGCTAACTTTGCGGTCCCTAAAGAAAAGGAGGTGTAAAGTTATGATCATAGTACCGGTTAAAGAAGGTGAAAACATCGAGAGGGCGCTGAAGAGATTCAAGCGCAAATTCGAGAAGACGGGAGCCATCCGTGAGCTTCGCGCACGCAAGAACTTCGTCAAGCCTTCCATCAAGAAGAGAGATCAGATGATGAAAGCCATCTATGTGCAGCATCTCCAGCTTCAGGACGAGCAGTAATCTGCCCGAAAGTTATAAGGGACGTTGAAATTTCGGTTTCAACGTTCTTTTTTTGTCCTTTATTCATTATATTTGTATGACATAGACTTTCGGATATGGCTAAAGGGAAACTCAAATGGTTAAAGATAACGCTGGGCGTGATTGCAGGCCTTGTGCTGCTCGTCCTGCTGGTGCTGAGGATAGTGCTTTCGTCATCCTTCCTGACGAAGACGGTGAACAAATATGCCCCGCAATTTGTCGACGGCGACCTGTCGTTCAGCAAGATATCCGCCAGCGTGTTTTCCTCATTCCCCTCCGTCGGCCTCACCCTCGAAGATGCCGTCCTGACCTATCCGCACGACCGTTTCGCCCGCTTCGACTCCCTGATGATCCGCAGCCGCCTGCGCTCCAAGGGCCGCTCTGAAGCAGCCGACACCCTCGCTTCGTTCCGAAAGCTCCACGTCGCCGTCAATCTTCCCGGCCTTGCCGGCGGAAAAATCCATATCCACGACATAACTCTCGACGGAGCCCGCATCTTCGCCCACCAGTATGACTCCGTCACCGCCAACTGGAACATATTCAAGGCAGGGGAGTCCGACCCTGCCGACACGACATCCTCGTCGCTGCCGCACGTGATAATCCACCGCCTCTCCCTCGGCGGCAAGCCCTATATCGTCTACACCAGCCCCTCCGACACGGTCTTCGCCGGCCTGAGGATGAAGTCGCTTGACTTCAAGGGCCGCCTGGACATAGCCGACCTTTGGGACCACCGTCTGGACTTCGCGATGGACAGCCTCTTCGTGCACGGACGCCTTCCGGCCGACACGCTCGCAATGGCACTGGACCATCTCGGTCTCAAACAGCACGGTGAGCAGTATGACGTGGACCTGGCCGCCAAGGCATATATGGCCACCAAGGCCACCGGCCGCCTGAAAGTCCCGGTCAATCTCAGCAGCACCGTATCCTTCCCCGAGAAGGATTTCAAAGACATATCCCTGAGGGACCTTGCCGCGCGTTTTGCCACCATATCCCTCAAAGGCGACGCCGACCTTAAACTTCGCACCGACAGCACCTATGTCCGTGCCGAGCTTGGCATCGACACCTGCTCGGTCGACAGGACCATCAACTATTTCGCAAAGAACTTCCTGCCCAAGGCCCTCGGCCTCAAGACCGACGCGGTCATCACCCTCACTGCCCTGTGCGACGGCTGGTACAAGCCCTCCGACCGCACTCTCCCCGAACTGATAGCCGAGCTGGTGATCCCCGAATCCGCCGTCGCATATGACGGCCTGGACTACAAAGGCAACATCGTGGCCGACATAAACGCCACGACCGACAAATATGGCCGCCTCGACGTGGTGATGAACAAGATCGGGGTGGATATAGCCGGTGCATCCGTCAAAGGCTCCGCCGCAGCGGAGGATGTCCTCGGCCCCGACCCGCTGCTGGACCTCGACCTCAAGGCCAAGGCCTCTCTCGCGAAACTTGGCTATCTCCTGCCCGAGGGAATGGTTGCCACGGGCGATATAGACGCATCCCTCTCCGGCCTCATATTCCTTTCGGACGCAAACCTTTACAACTTCTCCAAGTCCGACCTCAAGGGTTCCGTGGTCAGCCGGGAAATCCGCCTGGACGACTCCCTTGACACGCTAAGCGCCTATCTTGGCAACATCAACCTGGGCCTCGACAAAGCCGGCAAGATGGGCCGCCTGGGAGCCGATATCCTCGGCCTCACCGGCACGGTGGACACCCTCTATGCCACATATGGTTACAATACCATCATCAAAGGAAGCAAGCTGTTCCTCGCCGCACAGAATGCCGAATCGACCAGCAGCGAGGAGTTCGGCAGCGAAGTCAAGCCCATAGTGGGCTACCTTCGTGCCTCCAACCTCACTATGACCGGGCAGGATTCCCTGTACCTGAGCATCCGCGGCACGTCGAACAGTTTCAAATATTCCGCCAGGAAAGAAGGTGAGGCTGAACTTCCCATCCTGTCCGTGTCCAGCCGCAACAAGGGCATATTCCTTCGCAGCGGCTATAACAGGATAGGCCTCCGTGACGCTTCGGTCAACGCTTCGGCGGTGAAGAAGGGCGCTGCGGCCGATGCAAAGCGCATCCGCCTGCTCGACTCCCTCCAGAGAGTCTACCCGGGAGTCGAAAGGGACTCCCTGCTGCGCCACCATTTCCGCGTTCGTATGGCCACCCGTGGCATCCCGGACTACCTGACAGAGAAGGACTTCCGCGCCAGCGACGTGCGCATAAACCTCGGCGAGACGGTCGCCTCCTATTTCAAGGAGTGGACCCTCGGCGGCGGCCTCAAGGTGGACAAGGGTATGCTCGTGACGCCATATCTCCCGCTGAAGAACCGTATGGAAAACATCGAAGGCAGCTTCGACAACAACACCCTCACCCTGTCCAACCTGACCTTCCGCTCCGGCGAGTCCGACATCTCCGCCTCTGGCAAGGTGACAGGCCTGCAGAGGGCAGTAGCCGGCAGGGGAATGATCAATATGGACCTCGCCCTCACCTCGGACTACCTGGATGCCAACCAGCTCCTGGCGGCATATGACGCCGGAACAAGGTTCGTCCCCACCGGGGCCGAAGCCTCCCTGACCGATGAAGAATATGCCACCCAGCTGATCGATACCGCCGCGGTGGACACGACCTCCAGTTCCCTGATTGTCCTCCCCGCCAACCTCAACGCCAACCTCAGCCTCCAGGGCAACCGCATCAAGTATTCCGACCTCGAGGTGAACTGGTTCGCCTCCGACATAAAGCTCAAGCGCCGCACCCTCCAGGTGACCAACACCGTGGCCACCTCCAATATGGGTGACATCTACTTCGAAGGATTCTATTCCACCCGCACCAAGAAAGACCTCACCGCAGGTTTCGACCTCAATCTAGTGGACATAACCGCCGACAAGGTCATAACCCTCTTCCCGCAGGTGGACTCCATAATCCCTATGCTGAAGACCTTCAAGGGGATGCTCGACTGCGAGCTTGCCGCCACCACCCAGCTCGACACCTCGATGAACCTCATCCCGCCTTCCATCAACGGCGTGATGAGCATCAAGGGCAGCGACCTGTCCATCCACGACGACGGCGCCTTCCGCAAGATAGCCAGGATCCTGATGTTCAAGGACAAGTCCATAGGTAAGATCCAGGATATGTCCGTCCAGGGACTCATCTCCGACAATGTCCTGGAGGTCTATCCCTTCGTCCTTGGCGTGGACCGTTACCAATTGGCAATGAGCGGTTTGCAGAACTTCGACCAGTCCTTCAACTACCACGTCTCCGTGCTTAAGTCCCCGATCCCGTTCCGCTTCGGAGTGGACCTCTTCGGCAACTTCGACGACTGGGACTGGCGCCTTGTCAAGGCCCGTTACAGGGACGCCAATGTCCCTGTCTACACCAAGGAGCTCAACACTATGCAGGTCAACCTCATAACCTCCATCCACGACATTTTCGACCGTGGAGTCGAAGAGGCGGTGAGGGCAAACGAGGCCTCGGCAGGGGCGATGTCCGCCAGGCGTGCCGATGCCGTTGGCGAGGGCCTTGATTCGGCCAGTGCCCACGCCCTCGACTCCCTGCGGTTCGCATATGACCACCCCGAGGTGGCTGATTCCCTCAAGAAGGCGGCCGAGCTGGACGCCCTGCTGAACGCCAGGATAGAGAGCGCGATGAACCAGCAGGAGGAGCAGCCTGAGGAGAAGGTCTGCTGGCTTAAGCGCCTTTTCACCTGCAAGAAGAAAGAAGCCCGCAAGCAGGATGAACTCTAAAGAATACTATATCGAAGTCTCCCTGTTCTTCTCCCCGCTGGACGAGGAGACGGCGGGCCTTGTGGAGGCGGAGCTCTCCGAACTGCCATATGAGTCGTTTATGCTCGACGAGGGCCCTGTGCCCTGCCTGAAGGCATATGTCATCAAGGACTCATATGACCCCCGGGCGCTGAAGCTCGTGCTTTCCGCCCTGCCGTTCGAAGTCTCATTTTCGTCCACGCTGATTGAGCCGCGCAACTGGAATGCTGCCTGGGAGAACGACTTCAAGCCCATCATAGTCGACAGCCGCGTCGTTGTCAAGTCGCTCACTCACACCGACGAAGACGTGCTGGAGGCCAAGGCGGAGGCTGGAGTCGGCCGCTCCAGGAGCCGTTTCAATATCCGCATCAATCCCCAGATGGCCTTCGGCACCGGCCATCACGAGACGACCTTTATGATGATGCTCTCAATGCTGGACGTGGAGGAGCGCATCGCGGGCGGTTCCGTGCTCGATATGGGCTGCGGCACCGGCGTGCTGGCCATCCTCGCCGCCAAGATGGGGGCAGGGAAGACCTTCGCCGTCGATATCGATGCCGTCGCCGCCGAATCCGCATTCTGGAATGCAATCACCAACCGCGTCTCCCGTAAGGTCGAGGTGGCGTGCGGCGATGCCTCCCTTCTGCAGGCCGCCAGCTATGACGTCATCCTTGCGAATATCCACCGCAACATAATAATCCAGGATATGCCCACATATGTCCGTTCCCTTCGCCGGGGCGGCCTTCTGCTGCTGAGCGGATTCTATGATTCCGACATCCCTGCTGTCCTGGAAGCCAGCTCTGCGCTCGAAGCCGTTTCCCGCCGTTCCCGTGACGGCTGGGCCTGCCTGACACTTAAAAAACAATGATATGAAAAAAGTATTGCTGCTGACATCCCTCCTGCTTGCCGCCGTCGCCTGCGACCGCGGTCCGGCACTGTTTAAGGCCAAAGACTTCGACGCCGAGAAAGACGGCGTCAAGATAGGCCTCTACACCCTTAAGAACGGAGACATAACCGTCCAGGTGACCAATTTCGGAGCCAGGGTGGCCTCCCTCTTCGCCCCCGACAAGGAAGGCAAACTGGAGAATATAGTCGTCGGCCACAACAATATCCAGGACTACCTCACCCCTCCCGGCGAGCGTTTCCTGGGAGCCTGCGTTGGCCCGGTGGCGAACCGCCTCGGCGATGCGAAGTTTGTCCTTGACGGCGTGACCTACAACACCCCCGTCAACGACCACGACGCCAACACCCTCCACGGAGGCTTCCTGGGCATAGATATGCTTCCTTGGAATGTGGTAAGTGTCTGTGACTCAGCGATTGTCCTGGAGCTGTGCCACCCCGATATGCTCGAAGGCTATCCCGGCAACCTCAACCTTTCCCTGATATATACCGTCACCAAGGACAATGCCCTGCGTCTGGACTTCTCCGCCGTCACGGACAAGCCCACGCCGGTCAATGTGACCCACCATCCTTTCTTCTGCCTTCGCGGCGAAGGCAACGGCAGCGTCGAGGACTATGAAATGTGCATCCACGCTTCCTCGTTCGTTCCCATCGACGAAGAGAGCATCCCCACCGGGGAGGTGCTTCCTGTCGAGGGCACGCCGTTCGATTTCCGTGAGCCGCATCTTATCGGCGAAAGGATAGGGGAGGACGACGATCAGCTTAGCAACGGCAACGGCTATGACCACAACTGGTGCATCGACTGCAAGGGAGAAGGCGTCGAGGAGATATGCTGGGTGCGTGATCCCCTCAGCGGCAGGGTAGTGACCGTCCTGTCCGACCAGATCGGCCTCCAGTTCTACAGCGGCAACTTCTTTGCCGGCACGGAAAACGGCTCCAACGGCAAGCCTCTGGGCTTCCGCAGTTCGCTCGCCCTCGAGGCCCAGGCCTGGCCCGACACCCCCAACAACCCCCAGTTCGGCGACATAACCCTCCGTCCCGGCGGGCTCTACACCCAGACCACTATCTACAAGTTCAGCGTCAGGTAGTTGCATTTTAACGCAAAGATAGCTATCTTTGCCGTCCATTTCGGACTCAGGGCGCGGCAGCTTCCCAAGGCCGCCCCCGGTGACGGGCACTTGTTACTGCCTTCCGGAATGGTTTTGCGGGTGTGTTGAAATTGGTAGACAAGCCAGACTTAGGATCTGGTTCCGTAAGGAGTGTGGGTTCGAGTCCCACCATCCGCACACAGAAAAGCCCGGCCCTTGACGGCCGGGCTTTTGCCCTCTTAATTACAGCGGCACGGCAAAGACAAAACGGGCGCCGGGGCTGTAGGTGGTGTCAAGGTAGATCTTGCCGCCCATCTTGGCGGTGATTTCGCGGCAGATGCTAAGGCCTAGTCCGGTGCCCTGGACGAAGTCGTCCAGTTTGACAAATCGCTCGAATATGCGCTGGGCCTCGCTGGGAGGAATGCCGGGCCCGGTGTCTTCAACGCAGAAAGTAAGCATTCCGGGATTCTTCTCCAATGAGCAGCTGAGCCTGATTTCGCCGGCCGGTGTGTGCTTGCAGGCGTTGGTGAGAAGGTTCGTGAGAACCTGTTGGATGCGCAGGGCGTCGGACTGGAACGAGAACGGCAGGTCCATTTCCGGGCAGAATCGCAGCTGCACGCCGGGTTGGAGCCGGTGCTCGGCCGCATTCATCGCCTCCTTGCATATAGACTCGCATTCGGCCTCGCCGACCGTGATCCTGTAACCGCCGCTGTCCATAGCAGAAGTGCTCATAAGGTCGTCCAGGAGCATGGTCATCATACTGGTGTTGTTAAGGACGTGCTTCCCGAACTCTTCTTTTTCCTCGGACGAGAACATCCCGTCTGGCAGCGCCAGCAACTGGGAGAATCCGGTGATAGCATTCAGCGGGGTGCGCAGTTCGTGGGTCATATTCTGGATGAAACGGTCCTTGGCTGCATCGGCTTTGAGGACGCGTTCATTCGCGTTGGTGAGCTCGGCAATCATAGCTTCGTCTTTTCGCTGCGTGCGGCGCAGGTTGCGCACATATGCAAGGAGCCCCAGGATGACGCCCAGAAGAAGGAGGATGCCAAGCACCAGCACAATGCGTGAGACCTTTTCCACCTGGCGGGTCTTCTGCTCCACCTGGTCCTGAAGCAGGTCGTTCTCATAGCGGGCATCCATCTCGGACAGATGCATTTCCAGGATGGTGGAGAAGTCTCTCTGGTTTGCAATGAGGCAGAAATCCTTCATATCCACGGCAACGTCCAGCCTGCCTAAGGCCTCCGCCAAGGAAGAGAGAATGTAGATGTTGTTTGGCGAGAGGCTATTATATATGGATCTGTCAGGCTTGTCAAAACTGCCGTCATACAGGGCGTCGATGCATTTGAACATGGTTGGAGTCATCCGGCCCAGAGCCTGCTTATGAGGCGATTCGAGGCATTTGTCCCGGTATGACTTGTAGCGGGGATAGTCGCCGGAGACAGCCGCGACTATGGCCGATTCCCGCATACACATCACGGAATCCACCGGATGGACGGCACTCTCCCAGGCCTTGTCCACGTAGAAGCGGACAGAGTCTGCTTGCACCTGGAAGGTGGAAGCATAGTCCAGATAGTATGAGCAGAGGCTCTGACGCCTGACGGTCGGATCCTGGCTGGAAAGGTATGTGCGGATTGTAGCCCGTATATGATCCCTGGCCGCGATATTGGCCCCATAGACCTTGTAGTATGACGCTAACTCTTTCTCCGATAGCCATTTGCCATATTCGTTATTCTCCTCGAAGGCTTGCTTCTGCATCTCCTGGATCACTTCCAGAGCACGGATCTGCCGGCCGGTGTTGAAGAAATAGTTCTTTACAAACTGGTAGGACTGGTAATAGTACTGGAGGTAGCCATACTTGCGGGCGATATTCTTCAGCTCGTTCTGGGCAGCAAGGACATCGGCATCTGAACTCCGGAGGGCGCACTGGTTCCTCAGTTTTTCCACATAATACAGGACCAGGGCCTTGTTGTCGGAAGCTGTCGTAGCCGCCTTCAGGAGGGCTTCGTTAGCCTCGTTGAAGCCTTCCTTGCCGATAAGGGCATCGGCCCTGTTCATAAGTTCGTAACAGGCGTCGTCTATCTTGTAGGGGTTGTTCTGAGCCCCGAGGCCGATGCTGCAAAACAGCACCGCCACTGCCATAATGAGGATTCTTCTGCGCATATTACCACAAAAATACACTATTTTTTGCGAATATGTCTCGCTATGCCGCAAAATTCCGCCCACGGCAGAGGGGACCTTGCACTTCTGGGGGCGTTTTTGAACGAGGTCCCCCTTATGCCCCGGGGACCTTGCACTTTTGGGGGCGTTTTTGAACGAGGTCCCCCCGCTCGGGATAGCTATCGATTAGCGTTCTGGCGTAGCGATTTATGGCAGAGTTGGCTGAAATTACCGCAACGGAGCAGTTCTGAAAACAGAGTCCGGTCTGGTTGTCATCTTTATAATTCTGGCTTCGATTTTTTCCCAATCCATATCGGCCCCAATCATTTTTATTTTGTCGATGGCATCGGGAATGACGTCTCCGAAATATATGATTGCCTTGTCAAAGATAATAGGGTCGTACATGGGGTATTTTTTCAATGCAAGTTCCTTGAGCCTATTGTAAGAAAACCACTTGGACAGATATGCGATATCGACGAAGTCCTTGGGGCGCTGGCCTGAATTGGCGATAGCGTGCATTTTCATCGCCGCGATATCAGCGAGACTCGCAAGCCGGATACCATCTTCTACATATGCATCTTCAAGCCATTGGAATGGATGATAGATTACGTCAATCTTTATCCCTTCAATATAGCCAATAGTGGATTTTGCATTGATAAACTGTGCGGTGTATCCGTATTTCTCTGAAAAAAGCGAGACAATACTCTCTATGTCCGGGGCCTCAAATGAAAAGAAATCCAGATCCGTACTCTTTCTATGACCAAGTTGAAGAGCCAGTGATGTCCCGCCAACCAACCTTGAACTGGCAAGGAGCGGCTCCTGCATAAGACGCCTTAAGAGGCTAAATATATTTTCCTCAACTGTGCTGACTTGTAACATTGTGTATCTTCTTTTTTAAGGTTGAAAGCGTGGCACATGAAGTTAAGAGTACGATCGTCGAGCCCTGTCACTTCCTCCTTTGCTATCTTTGCAAAACCGCGAATCCCGCCATAAAGGTCAAATGCAGCATAGAAGTCCTCCAGACGTCCCAAATCCAAGACCCTGGTGACAACAAGCCTGCGACACTTCTGAAAGTCGATATTATCAGTATCATATTCCCACAAGAGTGCCTTGTTGAAGTGATGTCCACCTGGCTGATATGAGTCGAAGATACGCATAATGGCAAATATATACAAATTTCATCGGAATTACAAAAGAAGGCCTCTAAATCCCATTTTCCGCCCGTTCAGAGAGATTGCTTGCTGCCATATTGAGGAGAATCTGGTTCGGCTACACGGCCGACTTGGTATTTCTTGGGCTCAACCTAAAAGTTGATTTTGGTGGTATTTGTTAATACGAAAAAAGCCTGGCGGGGTGCCAGGCTTTTTTTCGTTAGTCCCAACCTTCGATTGAGCCGCCGATGTTGACGATGATCTGCTCGGGGGTAGAACTGAAAGAAGAAGCAACTATTCGGAATACCGAATAGTTCAACAGGAAGGGAATAGAATGGCCGAACTAGAATCAAGGTCTGTCCGTGTGCCTGAATCTCGTACGGCTAAGTCATTTTTTGCGAAAAGAGCAGCCATCTTCTAGATTGATGCCTGCTCTTTTGAATCGATTACGGTCGTATACCTTTTTACTTTTGTGGAGCGCTGTATATGAAACCGGCCTCCCGTGCTCGGATATCTCTTCCATCCGGGCCGCTCTGCGCTGGGCCAACAGAAAGTCGGCCTCCGTAATCCGCAGTTTCTTCTGTTTCTTCTTCAGTTTCATTCTCCTAAGGTTTTACTGCATATAGATGCAAATGATGCACCGTCCGTTGCACTCCGGCCAAGGGGGGACTTGCCAATTTGGGGCGGGTTTTCTGGTAAGTGTCGGTGCCGCCGAGGGGGGACCTGCCACCAGGAGGGCGTTTTTCTGGCAGGTTGAAGGCGCAGCAGGGATGATCCGGCAAGCGGCGCAGAAACCGGCATCCCCATAAATGGGGATTTGAAAAGTCGGGCGATTTGCGTACCTTTGCCGCATATGCCAACAGAACTTAGTGCCAATATGAAAATGGCGGAGCTCCTGGAGAAGGACCCGTCGCTGCTGGGTGTGTTTGCCCGGATGGGATTCTCGTTCGGCTACGGGGATGCGACCGTGGAAGAGGTCTGCAATGGCGCCGGGACGGACCCCGAGACCTTCCTGCTGATATGCCGCGTCTACTCCCAGGAAGACTACCGCCCCAGCGCTGAGGAACTCAAGAAAGCGGACCTGTCGGTAATCGTCCGCTACCTCAGCCTTTCCCACACCTATTACCTGGACGTGGCGATGAAGGACCTTGCCGCAGGCCTGGGCCGTATGATAGTGCCGTGTGGCGATGACACCCAGCGGGTTATCTGGAAGTTCTTCAACGACTTCAAGGAAGAACTCCGCAAACACTTCGTCTATGAGGAAGAATGCGTCTTCCCTTATATCGACAGCGACGATGCCAGCCTTCCCGATGAAGACCATTCCGGCGTCGAGGAGACCCTCGAAGACCTCAAGAGTCTGGTAATGAACCATCTCACCGCCGAAGCCGACCAGAAGGAGGCATTCAAGGTCCTGTCCGCCATCACATCGCTGCAGGATGACATCCGAAAGCATATCCTCCTCGAAGAAAGCGCCCTGGAAGGCAATGTCGCCGACAAGCAGGAAGACAATGCCCTCTCCGCCCGCGAGAAAGAAATCCTCGTCTGCGTGGCTAAGGGGATGATAAACAAGGAGATAGCCGACCATCTGAACATCTCGATCCACACCGTGATAACCCACCGCAAGAACATAACCCGCAAAACCGGCATCAAGACCGTGGCCGGCCTGACGGTGTATGCCCTGCTGAACAACCTGCTGGATGTCGGTTCCGTCGAGTAGGGGAGAGACGTTTCGGCGTGGGATTTGCAGGGAAGGGGGAAACTCAAACTGATCGAGAATATGAAGAAATTCTTTATGATGGCCCTCATAGCCGTCGCCACACTCTGCGGGGCAGTCTCGGCCCACGCGCAGAAAGCCGATGACATCATCGGAAAGTATGAATCCAAACAGGGAGATGACGAGTACAAGGTGGAGATAACCAAGAAGGCCGACGGCACCTACAAAGCCCAGCTCTTCTGGGTAAAGGACCCCATCGACCACGCCACCGGCAAGGTCGCCCTCGACCCCAAGAACCCTGACAAGAGCCTCCGCGGCGTCCGCTGCGACCAGATAGTCCTCATCGACGGCCTCCACTTCAATGCCGAAAAGAAGCAGTGGGACAAGGCCAAGATATATGACCCCCAGAGAGGCATAAAGGTCTCTGCCACAGCGAAATTCGTCCCTGACGGCCGCCTTTCCATCCGCGGCAGCGTCCTTGGCATAGGCGAAACAATCTACTGGAAGCGGATAAAAGAATAATCTTCGCTCCCTGCGTGCAACAATCTGCCAGCTTTTTGCATCTTTAGGATGAAAACCTGAGATATGAAAGCTGACAGATATTTTTTGTATGCCGCCCTGGCGGTTCTTTTTGTCTCCTGCGCCAAGGGAGACTACTTTATGAAGGGGATGCCCTATATGGAGGCCGCGGCCGATATGAACGGGATGCCAACCTCGCCCGAGGAGAATGCCGGTGAAGGCGACCGCTTCGACGCCATAGTTGAGAATGATTTCGTAAAGACGGCGGACCAGCCCGTTTCCACCTTCTCGGTAGATGCCGACGGGGCGTCATATGCATATATGCGCAGATGCATCGAAAGCGGCTGGCTTCCCAGTGGCGGCGCAGTCCGCATCGAGGAGTACCTGAACTACTTCACCTTTGACTATCCCGACCCCGAAGACGGCTCCGACGTAGCCATCAATGCCGAGGTCGGCCCCTGCCCCTGGAACACCCAGAACAAGCTTCTGCGCCTTGGCATCAAGGGCAAGTCCATCCCCGAAGACAAGGTCCCGCAGGCCAATTTCGTCTTCCTCATCGACGTCTCCGGCTCGATGTCCTCCAACGACAAGCTCCCCGTCCTCAAGCAGGGCCTGCAGATGATGCTTGACTATATGCGTCCCGACGACAGGGTTGCCGTGGTGACATATGCCAGCGGCGAAAAGCTCGTCCTCGACTCCACCCCCGTGAGTGAGAAGGGGAAGATAGTGGCTGCCATCAAAGACCTGCAGGCCAGCGGCTCCACCGCAGGAGCCAGGGCGATGCAACTGGCCTACGACATTGCCACCAGGAACTTCATCCAGGGCGGCAACAACCGCGTGATAATGGGCACCGACGGCGATTTCAACGTGGGAGTGACCAACACCGACGCCCTCGTGGAGATGGTCGAGAACTATGCCGGCAGGGGTATCTACCTGACTGTCTGCGGCTTCGGAATGGGCAATCTCAACGACTCGATGATGGAAAGCATATCCAACAGCGGCAACGGCACCTATGAATATATAGACTCCGAACTCGAGATGACCAAGGTCTTCGTCAACGAGCGCTCCCGCTTCGTGGCCGTGGCCAACGACTGCAAGGCGCAGGTCACCTTTGACCCCGAAACAGTTGAAAGCTACCGCCTTATAGGGTATGAGAACCGCGTGATGAGCAGCGAAGACTTCGAAAACGACAGGAAGGACGCTGCCGAGATAGGCTCCGGCCAGACCATCACGGCTCTCTACGAAATAGTGCCGGTCAGCGGCCCTGCCGGGTCTCCCGGCAAGTTCGCCTTCCGCTATAAGAAAGCCCTTGGGGATCAGAGCATTCCCCTGGAGATGGACATCCCTCAGGCAGGGGAGACGGTCTCCGAAAGCTTCGACTTCGCCGCCTCGCTTGCCGCCTGGGGAATGACCCTTCGCGAATCAAAATACAGGGGCACGGCCAATCGGGAGATGGCCATAGAACTTGCCAGAAAATCGCTGGGTTTTGACCCCTACGGCCTTCGTGCACAGCACTTGAAATTGCTGGAAAAGGCCCGCGAGATCAAATAGCCTTGAGGCTCTCGCAGGCGGAAGTCTCTCCCGCAACCCAGACTATATCCCCAGGTTCGAATTCAAAATCGGGCTTGGGGTTTGTTATGAACTGCTCGCCGCGCAGAAGGCTTATCACCATACACTGGCGGTCGCGGAGCTTGGCTGAGCGGAGGGTCTTGCCGGTGAGGTAGGACGTCTCGCGGAGGGTTATGGTAATTACCTCGAAATCAGGACTTTCCACAGGAGCATCGCTCACGGAGGCGTCGATTTTCTCCCTCAGGGCATCAAGCTGGGAAGCGGTGCCGACGGCAACAAGGACATCGCCCGGATAGAGCAGGGTGTCGCCCCAGGGGATGAGGATGCTCTGCCTGCCGCGGCTTATTTTTACGATATTTGCTCCGGTTTCAAGGCGGAAATGCAGGTCCTCCAGCTTGCGGCCGACGAAGGCGCTGTCGGGGGAGATGACCATCTCGCGGGTCTGGACGTCGTGTCCTGCCATCTTCTTCATAATGGAGGAAGAAACAGGCCTCAGCCTCATCTGCTGCTCCTCCTTCGTGTTGAGGTTTTGGAAGAAGCGCTGCTCGAGGAAGGAATATTTGTGCATCGACCTGCGGGCGAAAAGGAAGAACGCCACGCCTGCCGCGATGATGAGCAGGGTCACCCAGCCGGAAAGGTTGAAGTGGCTGGAAATCACGCTTATGACTATGCCGATGGCGAGGAAGGTGCGGGCAAGGATGAGGCCGAGGATTGGCCAGACGTTGCCCTGCTTGGCCTTGATGAGCCTGGGGGCATAGAGGTTCAGGGAGCCGCGGCTGACGGCAAGACCGTATATGAACGGGGCCATAAGCAGGAGGGTGGAGCCGGCTATGACGCTCTTCTGAAGGATAGGGCTCCAGGAGGGGAAGGTCTTGACGATGAAGGGTTCGAAATAGACCTTCACGCCTATGGATATGGCGAGGATAATGACGCCATACATCAGGATGCGCAGGAAATATGCCTTTAGCAGGTTCTGCCAGTCGTTCTTCTCTGCGCTGGACCGCTTCTGGGGACGGCCTTCGGACTGGGACAGCCTCTTGAGCCAGGACTGGGGCAGCTTGCGCAGCAGGAAGTTATATGACGGAGCGGCTAGCTTAATCATATAAGGCGTTGTGAACGTGGTGATTACGGAGACGGCGATGATCACCGGGTAGATGAATTCGCGCATAACGCCAAGGCTGACTCCAACTCCCGCGATGATGAAGCCGAATTCGCCCAGCTGGGCCAGGCTGAAACCGGTGTGGACGCCGTTCTCAAGGCCCCCGCCGGTGATGACGACGCCGAATGCGGAGAACAGGATATGGGTTACTATCACCAGAAGGGCGAGGATCAGGATGATGAACCAGTTGGCGGCAATCACGGAAGGGGAGACCATCATACCTACGGATATGAAGAAGATGGCTCCGAAGAGGTTCTTTATCGGGCCCACGAGCTTCTCAATGTGCTCGCTCTCAGTCGTTTCCGCAAGGATGGAGCCCATTACGAAGGCGCCCAGGGCGGAGGAGAATCCCACCGCCGAAGCGAAGGTCACCATACCGAGGCAGAGGCCGATGCTGACAATCAGGAGGATCTCGTCGTTGAGCCACTTGCGGGCCTTGCTCAGGAGCGTGGGGATGACATATATGCCCACCAGGAACCACAGTATCAGGAAGAATGCCAGCTTGCCCAGGTTGAAGAGCATCTCCCCGCCGGCGAACTTGTTGGAGACCGCCATAGTGGAGAGGAGCACCATCAGCAGGATCGCTATCAGGTCCTCCACCACGAGGGTGCCGAAGACCATCCCGGCATATGGCTTGTTCTTGAGGCCCATATCCTCATAGGACTTGATGACAACGGCCGTGGAGGACATCGACAGAAGACCTCCCAGGAACACGCATTCCATTGAGGTCCAGCCCATTGCCTGCCCCACGACGAAACCCAGCACGAAGACTCCCACGGCCTTGCTGCCGGCCGTTATAAGGGCTCCGCTGCCTACCTTCAGCAGTTTCTTGAAACTGAACTCCAGTCCGAGACCGAACATCATAAATATGATGCCGATTTCGGACCACTGGTGGACAGCCTCGTTGGAGGATATTCCGAAGAAAAAGTCGACGTTGGGGCCTATCAGGAAGCCGGCAAGGATATACCCCAGGACAAGGGGCTGCTTGAGGGCTTTGGATATGATAGTGAAAACGCCTGCGGATATGAGGATGACCGCAAGGTCGCGCACAAGGTTAAGCTCTTCTTCCATCTATTCGAACAAGGGCCCGTCGCCGGGCCCTGAAAATCAGTCGTTAAGGTTCTTGAGTGCCTCGCGGATCTTTGCTTCGACTTCGTCGCACAGCTCGGCGTTGTCGGCCAGCAGCTGCTTGGCCGCCTCGCGGCCCTGGGCAAGTTTGCTGTCGCCGTAGCTGAACCAGGAGCCGCTCTTGCTTATGATTCCGAGTTCGACTGCAAGGTCGAGGACCTCACCGCTGTGGGAGATGCCTTCACCGTAGACGATGTCGAATTCGGCTTTCTTGAAAGGCGGGGCCATCTTGTTCTTGACGACCTTGACCTTTGTGCGGTTGCCGAGGGCTTCGTCTCCGTCCTTGATCTGGGTCGTCCTGCGGACGTCGATGCGCACCGAGGCATAGAACTTCAGGGCGTTGCCGCCGGTGGTCGTCTCGGGGTTGCCGAACATTATGCCGATCTTCTCACGGAGCTGGTTGATGAAGATGCAGCAAGTGTTTGTCTTGCTGATGTTTGCGGTGAGTTTGCGGAGGGCCTGGCTCATAAGCCTGGCCTGCAGGCCGACCTTGTTGTCTCCCATCTCGCCTTCGATTTCGGCCTTGGGCGTGAGGGCCGCGACGGAGTCGATGACGATGATGTCGATGGCTCCGGAGCGGATGAGGTTGTCGGCGATTTCAAGGGCCTGCTCTCCGTTGTCGGGCTGCGAGATAAGGAGGGTCTCGAGGTCCACGCCGAGGGCTTTGGCATAGGTGCGGTCGAAGGCGTGCTCGGCGTCGATCATCGCGGCGATGCCGCCCTGCTTCTGGGCCTGGGCTATCGCGTGGATGGCGAGGGTCGTCTTACCGCTGGATTCGGGGCCGTAGATTTCGATGATGCGGCCTCTGGGGTAGCCTCCGATGCCGAGGGCGTGGTCAAGGGCGATGGATCCGCTCGGAATCACCTGAACATCCCATTGTGGCTGATCTCCCAGCTTCATGATAGTACCTTTCCCGAAGTCTTTCTCAATTTTGTCGATGGTAGCCTGCAGAGCTTTCAGCTTTCCTGCATTTGCTCCGGCTGCCTCTTGAGCTGTTTCTCTAGCCATAACAGAATAGTTAATAGTTAAAAAATTAATGTTAAGTATGGCAAATATAGTTAAAAAGTCTGCCACCAAGAAATTTTTTTCAGTAATTTTGTGGACGCGTATGGAAAAGAAACTCAAACTGCTCGGAATGACTCCGGAGGAACTGCGCGAGACAGCCCTCCAGGCCGGCCTTCCTGCTTTCGCGGGGAAGCAGATTGCTTCGTGGCTCTATCAGAAGAAGGTGCGGAGCATCTCCGCGATGACCAATATCTCCAAGGCTGGCCGCGCCCGCCTCGAGGAGAGCTATGAGGTCGGAGTCACCGCCCCCTCGGACTGCGTCACCGCCCGTGACGGCACCAAGAAATATCTCTTCCCGGTGAGCTGCCGCGTGGGCGCGTCCGTCGAGGACAGCTTCATCGAGGCCGTGATGATTCCCGACGGAGACCGCAAGACCCTCTGCGTCTCCTCCCAGGCCGGCTGCAAGATGGGCTGCCGCTTCTGTATGACGGGCCGCCAGGGCTTCCACGGCAACCTTTCGGTGGCCGACATCCTCTCGCAGCTCATCGGCGTGGAGGAATCCGACGAGCTGACCAACGTGGTCTTTATGGGTATGGGCGAGCCCCTCGACAACTACGATAACGTCCTCGCCGCCATCCGGATAATGACCGCCCCCTGGGGATTCGCCTGGAGCCCCAAGCGCATCACCCTTTCATCGATAGGTGTCCTTCCCAATCTTGAGAGGTATATGGCCGACACCAAGTGCCACCTGGCAATCAGCCTGCACGACCCTTTCCCCGAGGAGCGGGCCTCGATAATGCCGGTGCAGAACGCCTGGGACATAAGGGATGTGGTGGAACTCCTGAAAAAATATGATTTCAGCGGCCAGCGGCGCGTGAGCTTCGAGTACACGATGTTCGCAGGCCTGAACGACACCCGCCGCCACGCCGAAGCCCTAGTGCGGATGCTTCGCGGCCTGGAGTGCAGGGTGAATCTTATCCGTTTCCACAAAATCCCTGATTTTGAATATGATACGGCCTCCGACCGCATTATGGACTATTTCAAAGGCATCCTCGAGAAGGCAGGCCTGACGGCGACTATCCGTGCCTCCCGTGGGGAAGACATATTCGCGGCCTGCGGAATGCTGGCCGGCAAGAACAGCGGCAATGGACGATAAACTCAAGAAGACCCTTTCCCGCCTCCAGGCCCAGTGCGTCCGGAGGGAATACTGCGTGCGGGACATAAAGGCCAAGGCCCTGAAGGCCACCGAAGGCGACGAAGCCGCCGCGCAGGAGCTGGTGGAGTCCCTGCTGCAGGACCGCTTCGTGGACGATGCCCGCTATGCCGCCGCCTTCGCCCGCGAGAAATCCTCCATCGCCGGCTGGGGCCCGGTAAAGATTTCATATGCGCTCGCCGCCAAAGGCATTGACCGTCAGGTGATTGCCGCCGCCCTCGAAGAGAGGGACGAGTCCGCCTCCTCCGCCCGTATGGAAAGCGTCCTCGCCGCCAAGTACCGCACCCTGAAGGACGACCCCCAGGCGAAGCTGAAGCTCCTCCGCTTCGCCCTCTCCCGCGGCTACAACTACGACCAGATAAAAGACACAGTAGAAGCTCTAATTGAGAAAAAATGAACTGTCTCTACCCTAAACCTATGGCCACCCTCGGCCATATTAGAGGGAGGGGCCCGCTGGCTACAAGTTATTTGCGGAGCAAATGACGCGGTAGACAGTGGGAGGGATGGAGCGGAGCGAAGCGCAGCGGAAGGTTTATGGGTGGAGACAGTTCATTTTTTCGGAAGGAAATAATATGAATAGTATGGAAGATAATATAAAGTTGCCGGGACTGGAGGTGTCGGCGGTGCAGGAAGAGTATGACGGCGGGCCGCTGCCGGGGATGGCGGAGGATTCCGTCCACGCCGGGTTCCCTTCGCCGGCGCAGGATTATGTCCACGAAGGAGTGGACCTGAACAAGGTGCTCGTCAAGCATCCCAGCGCGACCTTCTATGCCCGCGTAGTGGGCGATTCGATGGTGGATGCCGGCGTGGATGAAGGCGATATCCTCGTGATAGACAAGTCGTTGGAGCCCAAGGAAGGGGATATGGCGGTGTGCTTTGTCGACCGCGAGTTCGCCCTCAAATACATCTCCTTCCACGATCCCGGCAAACCCGCCGTGGCCGGTTCCGCCGGAGCCTCATCGTTCAGCATTCTGCCCAAGCGCGAGCTGTGGCTCCTGCCCGCCAACCCCTCGTATCCTCCCATCCACATCACCGAAACCAACGACTTCACCGTCTGGGGAGTCGTCACCCATATAATAAAGAGCATCCGCCGCGTATGACCTACGCCCTTGTCGACTGCAACAATTTCTTCGTCTCCTGCGAGAGGGCTTTCCAGCCTCAGCTGGAGGGCCGCCCCGTCGTGGTCCTGTCCAACAACGACGGCTGCGTGGTGGCGCGAAGCAATGAAAGCAAGGCGATGGGCGTGAAGATGGGCACCCCGTTCTTCAAGCTGAAGAACCTGGTGGATTCCGGTGCCCTGGAGGTTCGCTCCTCCAACTACTCCCTCTACGGCGACCTCTCCCACAGGGTTATGTCCCTGCTGGCCGACACCGCCCCTAAGATAGAAATCTACTCCATAGACGAAGCCTTTATGCTGATGGAAGGCATAGACGAGGCCAGGCTGGATGCCATATGCCGCGCCCTTGTGTGCCGCATCCGCCGCTGGGTGGGCATCCCCGTGAGCATCGGCATCGCCGGCACCAAGACCCTCGCCAAGGTGGCCAACCACTTTGCCAAGAAATATCCCGGCTACCACGGCGTCTGCCGCATCGCCACCCCCGAGCAGATGGTCAAAGCCTTGAAACTCACCCCTATAGATGACGTGTGGGGCATTGGCTGGAGGATGGCCCCGCGCCTTGACGCCCTCGGCATAAAGACGGCATATGACTTCACGCAGCGGCCCCAGGGCTGGGTGCATAAGCTGATGGGAATCACCGGCGTGCGCACCTGGAAGGAGTTGCAGGGCATAGAAGCCGTGCAGGAAGAGACCAAGGAAAGGAAGCAGTCCATATGCACCTCCCGCTCCTTCGCCGATATGACCTCCGACGAGAAAGAACTCACCCTGAAGATATCCGACTTCGCGGCTATGTGCGCAAAGAAGCTCCGCGACGAAGGCTCCGCGGCCTACTGCGTCACAACCTTCCTGTGGACCAACCGTTTCCGCGAAGATATGGAGCAGTACTTCCCCCAGGCCACCGTCCGCCTTCCGGTCCCGGCCAGCAGCACCCCCGAGATAGTCGGCACCGCGCTGCGGGCTTTCAGGACCATATTCCGCCCGGGATATGGCTACAAGAAAGCCGGCGTCATAGTCCACGACACGGTCGACGCGTCTGCCCTGCAGCAGGCCCTCTTCGAATATGACGGGGCCGACCGCGACCGCAAGGACAGGATATCCGCCGTGATGGACAAGGTCAACACCGAAGGCCGCAACCTGCTCCGCCTGGCCACCCAGCGTCCCGGCCACTACGCAGACGGAATAAGGAGGGAACACTGTTCCCCCCTTTACACGACATCCTGGTCGGACATATTGACTGTCAAGTGATTACTTGGAGAGGCGCTCCTTTATCTTCGCGCTCAGCTCCTCATATCCGGGCTTGCCCAGAAGGGCGAACATATTCTTCTTGTAGGCCTCGACTCCGGGCTGGTTGAAGGGGTTGACGCCAAGTGTGTAGGCGCTGACTCCGCAGGCGAATTCGAAGAAATAGAACAGGCTGCCGACCGAGGCCTCGTCAATCTTTTCGATGCTCACTTCGATCTGGGGCACGCCGCCGTCGATGTGGGCGAGCTTGGTGCCGAGCTGGGCCATTGCGCCGCAATGCTCGACGTGGGAGCCGGCGAGGAAGTTAAGCTGGTCGAGGTTCTGGGGGTCGGTGCCTATCACTACGCTGCGGTTGCTCTTTTCGATGTTGATGACCGTCTCGAACATAATCCTTTCACCTTCCTGGATGTACTGGCCCATAGAGTGGAGGTCGGCCGTGTTGTTGACAGAGGCGGGGAAGATGCCCTTGCCGTCCTTGCCTTCGGACTCGCCGTAGAGCTGCTTCCACCATTCTCCAAGATACTGGAACTTGGGGTTGTAGGTGACCAAAATCTCTATCTTCTTGCCGAGCTCGCTGTAGAGCAGGTTGCGCATCGCGGCATACTGGATGGCGGGGTTCTCGGGGCACTTGCAGAGCAGCTTTTCACGCACCTGGGCTGCGCCTTTCAGCATCGCGCGGATGTCGAATCCGGCGACTGCGATGGGGAGAAGGCCGACGGGAGTGAGCACTGAGAATCGGCCTCCGACGTTGTCGGGGACTACGAAGGTGCGGTAGCCTTGCTGGGTGGCGAGTGTCTTGAGGGCGCCCTTGGTGGCGTCGGTGATGGCGACTATGCGCTCCGAAGCGTTGTCATATTTCTTCTCGATAAATTCCTTGACAAGGCGGAAGGCAACTGCGGGCTCGGTCGTCGTGCCGGACTTGGATATCACGATGCAGGCTGAGTTGCGCTCGGCCATAAGGTCCATAAGCTCAGCCACATACTCTTCCGAGAGGTTGTTGCCGGCGAAGACCACTTCGGGGGCGCCGCCCTTGTTGGCGAGCAGTTTTGCGAAGTTGTGGGAGAGGGCCTCGATGGCGCAGCGGGCGCCGAGATAGGAACCTCCGATGCCGATGACTACCACGAGGTCCACGCCGAGGGCTTTCCAGCTGTCGCGGACGGCCTCGCAGCCGGCTATTATCTCTTCGGGAGTGCCATTGGGGAGGGTCTTCCAGCCCAGGAAGTCGTTTCCTGCGCCGTTTTCCGCAATGAGGGTGTCGAATGCTTCGAGGGCCTTTGCCTCGTATGTCTTGTACTGGGATTCTTTTACAAAGGAGGAGCAACCTCCGAGATTGATTCTGACCATAATCTGTTTTTATTGATTGGACCGCAAAATTACTGAATTTCCCGAAAATTTGCTAACTTTGGAATATAAATATTGGAATTATGACACTTAAGACTCTGGCAGCTACCGTGTTGGCTGCGATAATGACCATTTCGGCCCAGGCCCAGGAAAATCACAAGATAGCGATAGCGGCGCACCGCGGCTTCTGGAAATGCGAAGCCGGCGGGGGAGCCCATAACTCAATCGCCTCCCTGCGCGAGGCCCAGGCGATAAATGCCTGGGGCACTGAGTTCGACGTGCATATGACAAAGGACGATGTCATCGTTGTGAACCACGACAATGAGATAGGCGGCGTCAACATCCAGTCCCACGACTATGCCGACATCAAGGATATGAAACTCGTCAACGGCGAGACCCTTCCGACCCTTGACCAGTATCTGGACCAGGGCGCCAAGTGCCCCACGACCAAGCTGGTCCTCGAGATAAAGGTCCACGAGAACCGCGACCGCAACCGCTATGTCGCCGACAAGTGCATCGAGGCCCTCAAGGCCCACGGCCTGTATGACCCCGCCAGGGTTATGTTCATATCTTTCAGCTACTTTGTCTGCGAAAGGCTGGCCGAAGTCGCCCCCGAATTCACCAACCAGTACCTTATGGGTGACAAGACCCCTGAGGAGCTTCACGAGGCCGGCATCAACGGCCTTGACTATGGCTACTGGATCTTCGACAAGAACCCCGACTGGGTGAAGCGTGCACACGACCTCGGGATGAGCGTCAACGCCTGGACGGTGGACAGGCCGGACGACATCCGGAGGATGATAGATATGGGAGTTGACTGCATCACGACCAACGAGCCCCTCGTCACCAGGGAACTCCTCGGTGAGAAGGAACTCCGTAACCCCGTCGCGCCGCAGATCGATGACCCTGTCGCCTCGGACGGAGCGACCGTAGTTTTCGGCAACGCCCGTTTCACTGTCCTCACCCCGAGGCTGGTGCGTATGGAATGGGCCGAGGACGGACGCTTCGAAGACAGGGCCACCCTCGGCATAGTCAACAGGCATCTTCCCGTCCCGAAGTTCACGGTTAAGAAATCCGGTAAGAAGCTGACTGTCAAGACTTCCGACCTGACCCTGACCTATAGGGGCCCCGGCAATTTCACCGCCGAGAACCTCTCCGTCACCTTTGCCAAGCCCGGCAGCAAGAAAGAGAAAACCGTCTGGCATCCCGGCCTTGACGACAGTGCCAACCTCCTTGGCACCTGCCGCACCCTTGACGGCTGCGACGGCGAGAAGACTATGGACCCCTATGACAAGGGCGTCATCTCCCGCGACGGCTGGGCCGTCATAGACGAGAGCAGCAGGCACCTCCTGGTGGACGTCCCCACGAGCTGGGGCAAGTGGGTGGAGTGCCGTCCCCAAGGGGAGCGCAGCGACCTGTATATGTTCGCATATGGCCACGACTACACCGCCGCCGTCTCGGACTACATCAAGATCGCCGGCCGCATCCCGATGCCGCCGAAATATGCCTTCGGCTACTGGTGGTGCCGCTACTGGCAATATTCTGACAATGAGCTTGTTGACCTGGCCTCTCACTTCAAGTCCTACGACATCCCCATCGACGTGATGATTATCGATATGGACTGGCACGAGACCTGGAGCGCCGATGAATATCCCGGCCTCGTGGATGAGTCCGGCGAATGGCTCGGCTGGACGGGCTACACCTGGAAGAAAGAGTTCTTCCCCAACCCCGCCAACCACCTGGCCGACCTTCACAACTTCGGCGTGAAGACCTCCCTGAACATCCACCCCGCCGCCGGAATCCAGACCTTCGAGGAGCCCTACGAGCGTTTCGTAAAGGACTACACCTCAAGGACTTCCGACTATGACGGCCCGAAGGGATTCGTAAAGCCGGACGGCAAGAAGACATACGTCCCCTTCCGCATCGACCAGCAGGAATGGGCCGATGCCTATATGAACAGCGTGATGCATCCCTTCGAGAAGCAGGGCGTCGATTTCTGGTGGCTCGACTGGCAGCAGTACCGTGACAGCCGCTATGTCCCCGGCCTCAGCAACACCTTCTGGCTCAACCACGTGTTCTTCAACGATATGAAGCGCCGCAGCGCCGAGGACGGAATATATGCCATCCGCCCTATGATCTATCACCGCTGGGGCGGAATAGGCAGCCACCGCTACCAGGTGGGCTTCTCCGGCGACACCTGGGCTTCCTGGAAAGTCCTCGGCTACCTGCCATATTTCACCAGCACCGCATCCAATGTCGGCTATGGCTACTGGGGCCACGACATCGGCGGCCATATGCAGTGGGGCAAGGCCGACAGGACGGATCCCGAGCTGTATACCCGCTGGCTCCAAAGCGGCGTATTCACCCCCATATTCAAGACCCACTCCACCAAGGATATGACTATGGAGAAGCGTTTCTGGGTCTTCCCGGACCACTTCGATGCGATGAGGCAGGCCGTCCGCCTGAGGTATGACCTCGCCCCGTACATCTACAACGCTTCCCGCCAGGCCTATGAGACCGGAATCTCAATGTGCCGTCCCCTTTATTATTACTACCCCGAGCAGGAGAAGGCCTACACCTTCACCCAGGAATATCTCTTCGGCGACGACATCCTCGCCACCGTGGTCTGCTCGCCCGCCGACAAGGTGACCGGCCTGGCACCCAGGCAGATGTGGTTCCCCGAGGGCAACGACTGGTACGACGTCTCCACCGGCACGACCTACAAGGGCGGCACCGAAGCCTCCCTCTCATATACGATAGAGGAAAATCCCTGGTTCGTCAAGGCCGGTTCCATTATTCCAATGTCCTCACCTTCAATAGGTTCGCTGCAGGAAAAAAGCGACGAGCTGTACCTTTTCGTGGCTCCCGGCGACGGCACTTCCTCCGCCCGTGTCTATGAGGACGACGGCGCCACCCAGGCCTATGAGGAGGAATATGCGACGACCCTCGTGAGCAAGACTTCCGACGCTTCTTACCTGACCCTCAAGGTGGAGGGCCGCACGGGCTCCTATGCCGGGATGCTCCCTTCCCGTAAGGTGCGCGTCGTGCTCGACGGCATCCTCGCCCCCAGCGAAGTGAAGGTCGATGGCAAAGTCCTGGAATACAACCGTTTCGCTGCCCACCAGCAGAGCGGCTGGGGCTATGACGGCAACACCCTGTCGGTCACTGTGTACGTTCCTTCCAAGGCTGCATCCGAGGCCACGGTGGTTGAGGTGAAATATGCCTCCGCGGACCGTGCCCTTGCCAATGGCAGGAAGGGTCTGATAAAGAGGGCTATGGCCCTGACCCCGGAAGTGAAATATCATTTCGCGGTGAGCGTGGACGGAAGCAAGCAGATTCCAAAGGCATTCCTGAATATCTCCCAGTGCGGCAGCTTTATGACCGAAGACCCCGCATCATGCGAGGACTTCCTCAAGGCACTTAACCCTTCGGAGGCTGTGGATCTGTTCGGGACTTTCCCCGGACTGCCCTCAGACTTTGTCGCCAAAGTCCGCGCGCAGCTGCTATAGCGGCAGATTGCCGTGGAGGATTTCCAGCTGTTCGGGAGTGTAGAGCAGCGTGTCGAGCCAGTCGGGGGCGACCCTGGCGGCTATCATAAACGCCACGAATGCGAGTGCGGCCAGGACGACCAGCACTATCAGTATGACCAGCAGCACTTTGCCCGCTGAAGACTTCTTCTTCGCAGGGGCCTCTTTCGGCTCCTGCGAAAGTTTTTCAACCCTTTCCAGAGGAAGCTCGGAATCCTGAGCTGCCGGGCCTTCGGGGGAAGGCTGCTCCTGGGCCTCCGACTCGGGGGCGACATAGTCCTGTCTGTCAGAGACTTCCGGCTCGACGGGCTCGGCCACCGGCTCTTCGGTCAATGGCTCCGGCTCTTGCACTGCGGGCTCGGGTTCTGCCGCTGCGGGTTCGGGTTCTGCTGCAGGTTCGGGTTCTGCAGGGGCTGGCTCCGGCTCCACCGGGATGCTGCTGTCGATTATGGCCTTGAAGCCGTCGAGGGCTTCGGAGACTTCTTCGGGGGTCTCCTCGTGGTTCTTCAGGGACACGGGTTCGAGTCCGAAGCCGGCGGGATAGATGTCAAGGTCTTCGTCGGGGACGAAGAAAAAGTTGTTCTCCCGCGTGGCGCGGAGCCTTCCCAGTTCGGGGAAAACTATGGTCTTTTTCTGCTGGAGGACTTCTTTGAGCTCGGCGAGGAAATCGCCTATAATGCGCTCTGCGTCAGAGAGTTCGACCTCGTTGCTGGCGGCATATAGCCTTGCCAGGCTGTTGTCCCCGGCTTCCTGTCTTCCACGGAAGTAAAGCCTGCGGTAGGGGGGATTGATGGTGTAGCCTTTGTCGGAGAAGGTCGAGGGGACAATCTCGGCCACGAAAGAACCTATTCCGGGCAGGGAGACTTCATCGGCATCAAGGATCAGTTCCTTGACCATACGTGACAGGAGGTCGATATCCATAAGAAAACGTTTTCTGACGCAAATATATATAATATTTTTGTCACGAAGAAAAGTTGGTCGAAATATTTTGCGGTTCGGGGAAAAAGTCGTATATTTGCAGGCTAAAAATTTTGTATGGCCGCTGAGCCCGCCAAGATCTGCCCCAGGGAGCAGACGCTTACGGTCGGAAACTTTAAGAGTTTTATCATAATGTACGCAATCGTTGACATTGCAGGTCAGCAGTTCAAGGTAGAAGCTGGCTCAAAGATTTTTGTCAACCGTCTCGCCCAGAAGAAGGATGAGGCTGTTGAGTTCGACAAAGTGCTCCTCATCGACAATGAAGGTGCAGTTAAGGTAGGTGCCCCCTACGTAGAGGGTGCCGTTGTTAAGGCCACCGTCCTCGACGACGAAGTCAAGGCAAAGAAGGTGCTTGTTTTCAAGAAGATCCGCCGCAAGGGCTTCCAGAAGCTGAACGGCCACCGTCAGAAACTGACCCAGATCAGAATCGACGCTATTGCTTAACCGCTTAAAAAAGGATTTATTATGGCACATAAGAAAGGTCAATCCAGTTCAAAGAACGGTCGTGAATCACATAGCAAACGACTCGGTCTCAAGAAGTTCGGCGGTCAGGTAGTGAAAGCCGGCAACATCATAGTCCGCCAGAGGGGCACAGTCCACAATCCCGACAAGAACGTCGGAATGGGCAAGGACCACACCCTCTATGCTCTGATAGACGGTACAGTCAAGTTCTCCAAGAAGAGAGGAGACAAGTCTTTCGTCTCAGTCCTCCCTTTTGAGAACTAGGCTCGAAGGAAATGAGTTAGACAGGGATTGCGCTTCGGGTTCGACGTGCAATCCCGTTTTCTTTTAAAGGAACAGTAATAAAACACAGCATATGCTTACACTCAAGATGCTCCGCGACGATCCCGAGATGGTGATCAGCCGCCTTGCGGTTAAGAATTTCGAGGCAAGGCCCATAGTGGAGAAGATAATCGCCCTGGACACCAACCGTCGTAACCTCCAGACAGAAAGCGACGCCCTCCTTGCGCAGCAGAAGCAGTATGCCGCCCGCATAGGCGGCCTGATGAAGGAAGGCAAGAGGGAAGAGGCCGAGCAGGTGAAGAAGGAAGTGGCAGTTCTTAAGGCCCGTTCCAATGAACTCCTCGCCCAGGCGGAAGAGAACAACAAGGAGCTCGAGGCCAACCTCGTCCTCCTGCCTAACCTGCCCTACAAACTGGTCCCCGAAGGAAAGGGAGCAGAGGACAACCTCGTCGTGAAGATGGGCGGAGAAGATCCTAAACTGCCCGAAGGCGCCCTTCCTCACTGGGAGCTCGCCAAGAAATATGACATCATAGACTTCGACCTGGGAGTGAAGCTCACCGGCGCCGGTTTCCCTGTCTACAAAGGCAAGGGTGCCAAGCTCCAGAGGGCCCTCATCAACTTCTTCCTCGACCGCAACACCGCGGCCGGCTATAAGGAAGTCGAGCCTCCCGTTATGGTCAACGCCGCTTCCGGTTTCGGCACCGGGCAGCTCCCCGACAAGGAAGCCCAGATGTATTATGTCGGCCTTGACGACTTCTATCTGGTCCCCACCGCGGAGGTCCCCGTGACCAATATCTTCCGCGACGTCATCCTTGAGAACGGCCAGTGCCCCCAGAAGATGACGGCCTACACCCCGTGCTTCCGCCGCGAAGCCGGTTCCTACGGCAAGGATGTCCGCGGCCTGAACCGCCTGCACCAGTTCGACAAGGTCGAAATAGTGCGCGTGGAGAAGCCCGAGGATTCATATGCAGCCCTTGACGAGATGATAGCCCACGTGGAGAGCCTCGTGAACGCCCTCGGCCTGAGGTACCGTATCCTCCGCCTGTGCGGCGGCGATATGAGCTTCACTTCCGCCATCACCTACGACTTCGAGCTCTGGTCCGCAGCCCAGGGCCGCTGGCTTGAGATTTCCTCCGTCTCCAACTTCGAGACCTACCAGGCCAACCGCCTCCACCTGCGCTACCGCGACGAGAACGGCAAGACCCAGCTCTGCCACACCCTGAACGGCAGTTCGCTTGCTCTGCCCCGCGTAGTCGCCGCACTTCTCGAGGACAACCAGACCCCCGACGGAATAATCATCCCTGAAGTCCTTCGTCCCTACACCGGCTTCGACCGGATCGACTGATGGACCAGGTCAGGACAATACTCGGAATAGACCCCGGAACCAATATTTTGGGTTTCGGGGTCATCCGTACCTGCGGCCGCAAGGCCGAATATGTGGATATGGGTGTCCTGGATATGCACAAGGACAAGGACCCCTACCAGAAACTGCGCCAGATCTATGAGACCGTCACCGAGGTCTGCAGGAACTATCAGCCTGATATAGTGGCGCTTGAATCACCCTTCTACGGCAAGAACGCCCAGGTCATCCTCAAGCTCGGCAGGGCGCAGGGCGCAGCGATGATCGCCGCGATGGAATATGGCGTGGAAGTGGTGGAATATGCTCCCCGCAAGGCCAAGGAGGCCATAACCGGCAACGGAGCCGCCTCCAAGGAGCAGGTGAGCGTAATGATACAGAAGACCCTCGGCGTGAGCCTCGACGACAAATTCCTCGATGCGACCGACGCCCTTGCCATAGCCCTGTGCCATCACTACCAGAGCACTAATCCCCTGATCTCCAAAGCCAAGGGTGCATCGGGCTGGGAAGCTTTTCTGAAAGAAAATCCTGGCAGGATTAAGTAGACGGGCATATTTTTTGTAATTCTTCACCCGTTATTTATATAAACCTAGAAGCCAAGATGGGCGAGTCAGTCAGAAAAATCGTTGCGGCATTGGCGTGTATGCTGCTTCTCAGCGTTGGTGCCTATGCACAGCGCACAGTCAAGATGGTCCTCCAGGACTCCCAGAACGGGGAACCGGTTGCGTTCGCAACGGTGTCCCTCACAAAGAAGGGAGCCGACAAGCCGGCCAAATATGTCCTCAGCGACGACAAGGGCGAGGCGGTCATCGAAAGGGTGGCCTCCGCGGTCTATGTCCTTAAGGCTGAGCTCCTTGGCTATAAGTCCTATTCCAGCGAAATCGAAATGAAGAAGGACCCGATCGACCTGGGAATAATCAAGATGGAGCCCGACAGGGAAGTGCTTGATGCCGCCAGCGTGACGGCGGTGGGCAATCCCATCGTGGTGAAGAAAGATACGGTGGAATATAACGCCTCCTCCTTCAAGACCACTGACAACGATATGCTCGTGGACCTTCTCAAGAAACTCCCCGGAGTGGAGGTGAACGAAGACGGAAGCGTGACGGCCAACGGCCAGACTATCAGCAAGATAACCATAGACGGAAAGACCTTCTTCCTGGATGACCCCCAGCTTGCGACGAAGAATATCCCTGCTAAGGTCATAGAGAAGGTGAAGGTCCTGGAGAAGAAGTCAGAGCAGGCCGAATTCACCGGCATCAGTGACGGCAACGAGGAGACGGTAATCGACCTCAGCATCCGTCCCGGTATGATGAACGGTATGTTCGGCAACGTTATGGCCGGAGCCGGTCACGACGTCCCTTCGAAGGAATCCGCGGCAGCATATGGAAACGGCGACTGGCGGTTCCAGGGCGCAGGCTTTGTGGGCCGGTTCACCAAGAAGAACCAGATCAGCCTCATCCTCAACGGCAACAACACCAACAACCGAGGCTTCAACGACCTTGCAGGCAGTATGATGCAGGGTATGAGAGGCGGTGGTGGCGGAATGGGCCGCGGCCAGGGCGGTTGGGGTGGCGGCAACGGCATCACCACCTCCTGGATGGCCGGTCTCAATGGCCAGACCTACCTGTTTGACGACAAGATGGACCTCCAGGGCAACTACCTCTACAACGGCTCCAGCCGTTTCGTCGAGGAGCAGAGCTCCAAGATTACCTATCTTGACGGCGGCGACCAGCTCATCTACAAGAACGGAATCAACAACCCGGGACGAAGCTATAACGACACCTGGGGCCACAGGTTCGGCGCCCGCGTGGAGCACAAGTTCTCCGAGAACTCCTCCATCCTCTTCCAGCCTCAGTTCAATTTCGGCGGCGGACGTTATCTGGAAGCCGAGGATTTTGAGACCAGGAGAGTCACCGGCGGTGTGGAATCCCTTGTCAGTGACGGTTTTACGCGTAACCTGGGCGAGAGCAGCAACTGGCAGGCCAACGGCTTCTTCCTCTATCGCCAGAGGCTGGGCATCCCCGGAAGGACCCTCTCCTTCAATGCCCGCTACAATTTCCGCAATACCGATATGAACGGGTTCAACCAGTCCAAGACGGATTCGCACGACGCCAATCCAGCCACGCTGGTGAACCAGCGTTTCGACCAGAACAGCAAGAACTCCAGCCTGTCGGGCCGCCTGACCTACACCGAGCCCCTGGGTGCTGGATTCTACATCGAGGCCAACTATGAGATATCCTGGGCTCTCAACCAGTCCTGGAAGAACACCTTCAACGCCCTTCCCGGTACCTCCCTGGACTTCTCCGACGCCGCCGACCCTCTCTCTGCTTTCAACAGGGCATGGGCGATGTCGCGCTATGTGGCGCAGGATCCCGAATCCGCAGGACTTGACGATATCTATTCCAACACCGTCCTGAACCGTTCCCTCAGCCACAGGGCGGGAGCCAACTTCATGTATCAGAATGACGCCCTTCACGCCCAGGTCGGAGCCTCCTTCCTGCCCACCACAACCCACAATGAGACAAAGGGTTATGACGCCTACGACAGGACGGTCTACAACTGGGCCCCTTCGGCGATGTTCTGGTATGACTTCGACGACAATTCCAACGTGCGCTTCTTCTATTGGGGCCGCAGCAACCAGCCTTCCACCAGCCAGTTGATGCCGGTGCTGGACAACTCCAACCCTCTTAACGTGTCCCTCGGTAATCCCTATCTGGACCCTTATTTCAACCACGGTTTCAGGGGCGATTTCCGCTACACCAACAAGAAGACCTTCCTGTCCCTGAATGCAGGATTGGACGGCAACATCAACCAGTCTCCGATAGTCAGCGCCACCTGGTATGATATGACCAACGGAGCCCAGTATTCAATGCCCGTCAACGGCCACGCCTCCGGCAATGTCAACGCCCGCATCTTCCTTAACGCCCCCATAGCTAAGTCCAATTTCTCGATATTCTCGATGACCCGGTTCGGCTACTCGAACTCATCCTCGTACCTTGGCTCCAACGCCTTCTCGATGGACACCTACAAGAAGACCGACGGCACCTTCGACTATGCTGCCTTCAATGCAGCGGTTCCCGACATTGACAAGGACGACAGGTTCACCTTGAACACCATCCAGTCCATCAATGCCGCCCAGAGGATCCGCCTGACCTACCGCAACGACTTCGTCGAGCTCACCGCCGGCGGTCGCACGCGTATGTCAAAGTCCTGGTACACAATCTCTTCCGCGGCGACCAACACGACCTGGAACAACCAGGTCCAGGCTTCGATGAACTGGACCATCCCCGGCGGCATCGGACTCATCTCCGACGTGGACTACAACTGGTACCGCGGCTACACCACGGCCCAGCCTTCCGAGGTGATATGGAATGCAGAGATCACAAAGCTCCTGTTCAAGAACCAGATGACCATCTCCCTGAAGGCATATGACATCCTGAACCAGGCCAAGAACCTCACCGTGACGGATGCCTCCAACTACCATCAGGAAACATACAACAACACTCTCGGACGCTACATCATCCTGTCCGTCACCTGGCGCTTCGGCACCTTCGGCGACATGCGCGGAGCCGGCGGCCCTATGGGAGGCCGCGGCGGTCGCGGTGGCTTTGGCGGCGGTGGCCGTCGCCCGTTCTAGCCCCATCAGGATTCCTTCGGGATAATGAAGCGCACCAGCAGGAGGGCGGCAAGAAGGAGGAAGACAAGCACCGAGATGCGGCCCGGGATGTCGCCGTAGCGGACGAAGAAGGTCTGACGGTCAGACAGATTGACCGTGCCGCGGATGACGGCCATTTCCCACCAGGGGCTGCGCTCAAGGATGCGGCCGCGCTGGTCGATTATGGCGGAGATGCCGGTGTTGGCGCAGCGGGCGATGTCGCGGCGGGTCTCGATGGCACGCAGGGAGCTGTAGCTCAGGTGCTGGCTGTAGCCGGGGGTGTCGCCCCACCAGGCGTCGTTGGTGATCACCGTCAGGAGGCGGGCGCCACTACGGACATAGCCCGTGCAATACTCTCCATAGACTGATTCATAGCAGATTGCGCATCCTACCGGGGTGCCGTCGCTAAGGTGAAGGCAGGATATCTCTTCCTGGCCGATGTCGCGGCCCATCACATAGGGGACGCTCAGCATCTTGCCGACCAGCGCGTCCACCTTGCTGAAGACTGCAGGGTAGGGCATCATCTCCACTCCGACGACGAGCTTGCTCTTGTGGAATATCTCATTGCGGCCCGAGCCGTCGGTCACGATTGCCGAGTTGTGTGACTCGCGCCAGACACCTTTGCCCACGCTGAGTGCGGTGTGGGAGGGTTTGGTGCCGGAGAAGATATACTCCTTGGTCGCGGCGCCAAGGATCATATTTGCTCCCGGATAGGAACGCAGCATCCTTACGAAGCGCTTTACCGTGGCGCTGGAATCCACTTCGCCCACGGTGACGTCCCAGGTGAAGGTCTCCGGGGCGAGGACCAGCAGCGACGTGGAGTCCTTGCGGCCGCGGAGTTCTCCCACGACCTGCCCCTCGAGGATGGCATTCTGCTGCGCCTGGGTGAGGGACTGGAACTTCTGGTAGGGGTCGAAATTTGGCTGGGCGATGAGCACCTCAAGGGGCTCCTGGTCTTCCTGGAAAGTCGCGAAACGATATTCGGAAATGGCTATCGGGGCGAGGAGGACAAGGCCCAGGGATATGCCGGCGGCCCATCTGGCCTTGGCGCCGAGCTGTTTCCAGCGGCCGTCCGACAGGGCTGAAAGCAGCCCGAAGACGCCCAGGTTGCACACCCAGACCCACAGGGAGCCGCCAAGGTGGCCGGTGTATTCATACCACTGGATAAGGGAGATGTCCTTGGCGAAGGCGTTGCCCAGTACCAGCCAGGGCCAGGAAATCTGCGCCGAAGTGACATACCACCTTTCCCAGGCTATCCAGGCGGCGGCGAGGAAGATATATGGCAGGACGCCCTTGAAACGCTTCTTCGAGAGCCGGAAGGCTCCGAATATCAGCGACATCTGCAGGGCATTGGCCAGGATGGCGAAGACGGCTCCGCCCGCGGTGGCGTTCCAAACCCAGAAGGTTGTCAGGGCATTCCACAGGACGAAGGCGCTGTAGTGATAGGGCCAGAAGCGTTTGATTCCGGCCTGTGAGGCCATCTTCTCGGCCCACAGCAGCGGCACCAGGGCAATCAGCGCCAGGAGCGAAGTTCCTTTCACCAGCCACGGCAGACTCATCAGCAGGCCGGTCGCTGCAACCAGCAGCCATATATTCTTCTTAATACCTTTCATACCGGACAAAGATATGAAAAATATTATTAACTTTGCGTGATAACGAGGATTTCGCGATGGTTTTGGATATTTTGAAAGGGTTCCTGGTTGGAATATGCGCTTCGGCTCCGCTCGGGCCGATTGCGATTTTCGTTATCCAGAAGTCCCTGAGCGAAGGCCATAAATCCGGATTCATAACCGGCCTCGGAGCGACCGTCGTGGACACCCTGTTTGCCGTGATCGCCATCTTCGCCCTCGCCCTCGTTGAGGATTTCGTCAATGCCCACCGGGTGATAATAATGATTGCCGGTGGCTTCGTGGTAGGTATGCTGGGGGTATATATGACCTTCAGCGACCCCTTCCGCAAGATGAAGGAGACGGACCCGCATCCCTATTCGGTGAAAGATTTCCTGAGCGCCGTCGCGATGGGCATCTCCAACCCCGGGGCAGTCTTCGTCATATTCGCCCTCTTCGCTTTCTTCGGAATCGAAGTCCAGGGCAACAAGTTTGAAATAATGCCCGTGATCCTTGCCGTGGCTTCCGGCTCTGCCTCCTACTGGTTCACCTTTTCCTGGGGCCTGAGCCACCTGAGACGTTCCTTCAAGCTCAGTACCCTGCTGTGGATCAACAGGATATGCGGTATACTCGTGATGATTCTGGGCCTCGCCCTTATTGCCGAAGGCCTGCTAAAGATAATATTCCTATAGACTATGGATGCTAAGAAAATATTTGGAAACTGGGTTGTGAAAAACGTGCTGCTCGCCGTTCTGCTGGTGCTGATACTTGTCGTCGGCTCCGCCATATTGCTTCGCTTTATGACCCATCACGGCAAGGAGATAACCGTGCCGGACTTTACCAATATGAAGGTCAGCGAGGCGCAGTACAACGCCGGCATCAACGACATCCGTGTCGAGGTTTCCGACTCGGTGTATATCCGCCGGATGGGCCGCGGCCTTGTCTACAGCCAGAACCCCAAGGCCGGCAGCAAGGTCAAGAAAGGCCGCCGTGTGCTCCTCACGATCAACTCCGTTACCCCCAAGAAGGTCCAGATGCCCAACCTGGTAGGCTATTCGATGCGCCAGGCCAAGGCGGAGATCCTCTCCCGCGGGCTCAACCTGGGCAAGCTGATATATGTCAGCGATATGGCCACCAACAATGTCCTCCGCCAGCTTCGCGGCAACCGTGAGATAGACCCCGGCACGATGATAGAGAGCGGCAGTGACATCGACCTTGTGGTCGGCCTGAGCTATAATGACAACCAGACCTGCGTCCCCGACGTAGTGGGAATGAAATATATGAGGGCCATCGACGTCGTTCACGATAACTCCCTGAACGTCAGAGGCATAACCTTCGACCAGACGGTGAAGGACTATGCCGATTCCCTGGATGCGGTGGTCTACAGGCAGACCCCTTCCGCCTCTCGCAATCCCGTCGTGATGGGCTCCGACGTCAACATCTATCTCACCAAGGATCCCCTCAAGAAGCCCTGATGGAAGAAGAACTCTTTGACATACAGCCCGTCGAAGACGAAGAACAGGGAATGTTCGAGCATTTCCGCCTGGGGGTGGACCCCGGGCAGGAGCCCGTGCGTGTGGACAAGTTTATGGTCCAGCACCTGGAGAACACCTCCCGGCACCGCATCCAAAGCGCCATCAAAAGCGGCTATGTATTTGTCAATGAGAAACTTGCGAAGGCCAATCTAGTAGTGCGCCCCGGCGACGTCATAAAGTTTATGATGCCATATGAGCGCCACGGTTTCGAAATCCTTCCCGAGGACATCCCCCTGAACATCGTCTATGAGGATGACGACCTTCTGATAGTGAACAAGCCCGCCGGAATGGTCGTCCATCCCGGCCACGGCCATTTCACCGGCACGCTCATCAACGCCCTGGCGCATCACCTTGGCCTTAAGCAGGGCCCAGACGCCGCCGATGACAGGATGGGCGTCCTTGTGCACAGGATTGATATGGACACCTCCGGCCTGCTGGTCGTCGCCAAGAACGACGAAGCCCAACTGGACCTGGCCGGCCAGTTCTTCGTCCACTCCATAGAGCGCCGCTACCAGGCCGTAGTCTGGGGCAACGTCAAGGAGGATGAAGGCACGATAGAGGGTAATATCGGCCGCGACCCGAACGACCGCCTCCGCTTCAAGGTTTACCCCGAAGGCGACAAGGGCAAAACCGCCATCACGCACTACAAGGTGCTGGAGCGCTTCGGCTTCGTCACCCTGGTGGAATGCCGCCTTGAGACCGGCCGCACCCACCAGATCAGGGTCCATATGAACTATATCGGGCACCCCCTCTTCAACGACGCCCGCTATGGCGGCTCCGAAATCCGCCAGGGCACCATCTACTCGAAATACAAGCAGTTCATCCGCAACTGCTTCGAGCTCTGCCCCCGCCAGGCCCTCCACGCCAAGACCCTCGGCTTCAAGCACCCCCGCACCGGAAAGTGGGTCAGCTTCGATTCCCCCCTCCCCGCCGACATGACCGCCCTCCTCGACAAATGGCGCAAATACGCCGGCGCCATGCCCGAAGAATAGGTTCCGGCCGTTCCCGGAAGTTTGGAGGGGACAAAAAAAGACAAGCTCTAGTCGAGCTTGTCTCCTTTAGGACCGAAGAATTCGTTCTGCAGGACGAAGAAATCGGTGATTTCCACCAGATTCAGCTTGCATCTGTACTTCTTTTTCCATTTGCCCAGATAGGACGTTCCCAGGAAGCCCTTGGTCCTGGTGAGATAGGCTCCCAAGATGGGGCTGACTTTGAGAGTGAGCTCTGTAATCTTCTTCTCGAGGACGTAGTAGGCGAGGCGTCTCTCGATCTGTTCGTCGATGAGCATCGAGGAAGCTATCTTGCCGGTGCCGTGGCACACGGGGCAGGTCTCTGCTGTGTTGATCTCCGTCGCGGGACGCACCCTCTGGCGGGTTATCTGCATCAGACCGAACTTCGTCAGTGGCAGGATGTTATGCTTCGCCCTGTCCTTGCTCATCAGCTCGTTCATATAGCGGAACAGCTCGTTGCGGTGCTCCTGGGTGTTCATATCGATGAAATCGACTATGACTATTCCACCCATATCGCGGAGCCTCAGCTGCCGGGCTATTTCCTCGGCCGCATAACGGTTGACGTCGAACGTGTTCTCCTCCTGCTCCTTGTTCTTGGCGCGGGTGCCGCTGTTGACGTCGATGACGTTGAGGGCCTCTGTGGATTCGATCACAAGATATGCTCCCTGACGCAGGGAGACCACCTTTCCGAAAGCGCCCTTTATCTGGCGTGTGACTTCGAAATGGTCGAAAATCGGGTCCTTGCCTTCGTAATGCTTGACAATCTTCTCCTGTCCCGGGGATATCAGGGAGACATATTTCTCCGTCTCCTCGAAGACTGTCTTGTCGTTGACATAGATGTTGGAGAATGAATCGTTCAGAAGGTCGCGGAGGACCGTGGTGGTCTTGCTGTACTCCGAGAAGAGCAGCTGCACGTTCTTGGACCGGGCCAGTTTCTGCCAGGATCCTTCCCACTTGTCAATCAGCGAGCCGAGCTCTCCGACCAGCACCTGGGCGTTCTTGCCCTCTGCGGCGGTGCGGATGATGGCTCCGTAGTTCTTGGGGAGGATGCTCCTGACCAGTGTCTCAAGCCTTCTCTTTTCCTCCTTCGAGGAAATCTTCTGGGATACGCTCACTTTCTCGGCGAAAGGGAGCAGCACGATGTTCCGTCCTGCCAATGAAATCTCTGCGGTCAGACGCGACCCCTTGGTGGATATAGGTTCCTTGATGATCTGGACCATCAGCATCTGGTCCTTCTTCAGCACATTCTCTATGCGGCCTTCCTTTTCAAGGACGGGGCCGATACCGATGCGTGAGTAGAAGTCCTTGGCGTTTACGTTCGGATTCAGATCCCTGACGAACTTGTCGAAGGCTCCGAAGTAAAGGCCCAGGTCCAGATAGTGGATGAATGCCTCCTTCTCGTCTCCTATGTCCACGAAGGCTGCGTTGAGGGCGGGCATCACCTTCTTGACTTTACCGAGGTAGACGTCTCCAACGGCGAATTTGTGCCCGGTACTGGACTCCGAATTGAGCTCCACAAGCTTGCTGTCTTCCATCAAGGCAATGTGGACCTCTTTCGGGCGTACATCAACAATCAGGTCTTTTACTGATTCGTTTACAGACTCCATAGTTTGATTAGGACGTAAAAAAGGGCCGTCCGATCTCCGGTCAGCCCTTCACTCTTAGCAGACTGCTAAAATGGCAGACACTTGCTATTTCTTCTTGTGTCTATTCTTGCGCAAACGTTTTTTACGTTTGTGCGTTGCCATTTTATGTCTCTTTCTTTTCTTTCCGCTAGGCATATTGTTAAAAGATTAGGGTAATTACTTAACAGCGGCTACGAAAACCTTCGCAGGTTTGAATGCGGGGATGTTGTGTGCAGGGATGGTGATGGTGGTGTTCTTGGTGATATTCCTTGCGGCCTTCTCTGCGCGACGCTTGATAATAAAACTGCCGAAGCCACGGAGATACACGGGTTTGCCCTTTGCGAGGGATTCCTTCACAACATCAATGAAACTTACGACAACAGCCTGTACCATTGTCTTCTCAAAACCGGTCGCTTTTGCAACTTCGTTTACGATTTCTGCCTTTGTCATGATTTAGTATATTTTTAAATGTCAATAGTCCTTCCGGATAAAACTTTGCAAAGTTAGGGGAAATTTTCAGAAATACAAACCATTTTTAAACATTTTTCATAATTCTATCGCGTTGTTACGCATATTTTTCCCATATTTTTCGCATTTTTGCAGTGGCACGGAGATTGACTTTATATGAGAGGGGGGATAATTATCTCCCCGCAGTGACAATTTGGCAGAAAAATATGGATATAAACAATATACAAGAACTATTTACTTCCGGCGGCGCCGAAGTGAGCATCATTCCCGTTATGGCCGGTGACGGTGTTCCCAAACTGTCCCCTGACCAGCTGCCGGACGTGCTACCGGTACTTGCCCTGCGCAACGCCGTGATATTCCCCGGCACCATCTTCCCCGTAACCATCGGCAGAGAGAAGTCCCTCCGCCTCGTGGAGGACGCCCAGAAGGGCAATTCCTTCATCGCGACCGTCCCCCAGATCAACGTCGGCGTGGAAGACCCCCTCAGCCTGACGGACCTGTGCGAATATGGCACCGTGGCCAGGATAATCAAGACCTTCGAGATGCCCGACGGCACCGTTTCAGCCGTGCTCCAGGGCTTCAGCAGGCTGCATCTGGACCGCCTCGTGGCGGTTGAGCCGTATCTTGTGGGCGAAGTGTCCTACCTGCAGGACGTCGAGGTGGACCAGAATGACACGAATATCAAGATAATAGCCGATTCCCTCAGGGAGAAGGCAGCCACTATTATGCGCTCCTCCGCCTTCGCCCCCCGCGAAGCGGTCAATGCCCTGAAATCCATCGAAGACTTCTCCTTCCTGGTGAACTTCATCGCCTCCACGGTCGAGCTGGACACCTTCGAAGAGAAGGTGGCCCTCCTGCAGTGGGGCAACCTCGCCGACAGGGCGATGGCCCTTCTGAGCGCGATGGACAAGCAGGTGGAAATCCTCAAGATAAAGCAGGACATAAACGCCAAGGTAAAGTCCGAAATCGACCAGCAGCAGAGGGAGTATTACCTTAATAATCAGCTCCGTACCATCCAGGAAGAACTCGGAATGGACGATGATGACGACGTGGCCCGCCTGAAGGAGGCAGCGAAGGACAAGGACTGGCCCCAGGCTGTGGCCGACCAGTTTGAAAAGGAACTGCTCAAGCTCGACCGCTTCAACCCTTCCTCGCCCGAATATGCCATCCAGCTCAATTTCCTCCAGTTTATGGTGGACCTGCCCTGGAACCACACCTCCGAGGACAACCTCGACCTGGCCAATGCCCAGAAAGTCCTGGATGAAGACCATTTCGGCCTTGAGAACGTCAAGGACAGGATAATAGAATACCTTGCCGTGCTGAAGCTCAAAGGCAACCTCAAGTCCCCGATCCTGTGCCTGTATGGCCCTCCCGGAGTGGGCAAGACAAGCCTCGGCAAGTCAATTGCCAGGGCGCTGGGACGCAAATATGTGCGCATCTCCCTTGGCGGAATGCACGACGAAGCCGAGCTCCGCGGTCACCGCAAGACATATGTAGGAGCCCTCCCCGGCCGCATCCTTAACGGAATTGCCAAGGCTGGGACAGCCAATCCCGTGATGGTCCTGGACGAGGTCGACAAGCTCGGTTCCGACTTCAAGGGAGACCCTTCGTCCGCCCTGCTGGAAGTGCTTGACCCAGAGCAGAATACGACCTTCCACGACAACTACCTCGACATAGACTACGACCTCTCCAACGTGATGTTCATCACCACGGCGAACACCACCAGCGGCATCCAGCCCGCCCTGCTCGACAGGATGGAGCTGATAAACGTGTCCGGATACCTTGCCGAGGAGAAGATGGAGATAGCCCGCAAGTTCCTGGTGCCCAAGCAGCTTACGGAACACGGAATCGACCGCCGCAAGCTTCGCATCGACCCTTCCGCACTGGAAGAAATCATTGACAAATACACCCACGAATCCGGCGTGCGCGGCCTCGAGAAGCAGATAGCGAAGATAGCCCGCGTCACCGCAAAGAAGATAGCCCTTGGGCAGGAGCATCCCGCCACGATAAAGAAGGAGCACCTGAAAGAATATCTCGGCCTTCCGGTGGCCTTCCACGACAAGCAGCAGGGCAATGAGGCCCCCGGAGTGGTCACAGGCCTTGCCTGGACCTCGATGGGTGGCGAAATCCTCTTCGTGGAGAGTTCGGTCAGTGAAGGCAAGGGTGTGATGACGATGACCGGCAACCTTGGCGACGTGATGAAAGAATCCGCCACCATAGGCTACCAGTACATCAAGGCCCATCCCGCACTGGCGGGCCTCACCGCAGAGGAATTCGCCAAGAAGGACATCCACGTCCACGTTCCCGAGGGCGCGACTCCCAAAGACGGCCCTTCCGCCGGCATCACGATGGTCAGCTCGATGGTCTCCGCCCTTCGCGGGGAGAAGATCCGCAGCGGCGTCGCGATGACGGGCGAGATGACCCTCCGCGGCCGTGTCCTGCCGGTGGGCGGCATCAAGGAAAAGATCCTTGCCGCCAAGCGCGCAGGCGTCACCACCATAGTCATCAGCGAAGACAACCGCAAGGACATAGAGGACATCAAGGAGATATACATCAAAGGCCTGGACTTCGTGTATGTCAAGACGATAGACGATGTCCTGGGATATATATTCGAATAGATGGAAGTAAGGATAGAACCCAGCTGGAAGGCTGCCCTGCAGGGCGAATTCGACAAGCCGTATTTCGCCTCCCTGGTGCAGGACCTTCACGCCGAGAAGGCCTCCGGCCAGACGGTCTTCCCTCCCGGAAGGGAGATATTCAAGGCGTTCGAGCTCACCCCCGTGCAGGACGTCAAAGTGGTGATCCTCGGCCAGGACCCCTACCACGGCTATGGCCAGGCTATGGGCCTGTCCTTCTCCGTGCCTGACGGCGTCCCGGCCCCGCCATCGCTCAAGAACATTTTCCGCGAGATCGAGACCGACCTGGGCATACGTATGAGCGGCCGGCCCAACCTTGAGCCGTGGGCCCGTCAGGGAGTGCTCCTTCTGAACGCCATCCTCACCGTGCGCGCAGGCCAGGCAGCCTCCCACAGCCGCATAGGCTGGCAGGAGTTTACCGATGCCGTAATTAAATATATATCAGACAACTGCGAAGGCGTGGTGTTCCTCCTGTGGGGCAATTTTGCGCGGAGCAAGGAAGCCCTTATAGACACTTCCAGGCACTATGTGCTCGAGGCGGCCCACCCGTCTCCGCTTGCCGGCGGCGCCTTCTTCGGCTGCCGTCATTTCTCAAAGACTAACGAAATTCTCGCCTCCCAGGGGAAGGCGCCGATAGATTGGCAATTATGAAAAGGACAGCACTTTTTCCCGGCTCTTTCGATCCGTTCACTGCCGGGCACCTGAATATTCTCACACGCGCCCTGACGATGTTCGACGAGGTCGTGGTGGCCGTAGGTATCAACCAGGACAAGAGGGGATTCTTCTCAATGGACCAGAGGATGGACATCATCCGCCAGGCCACGCAGGGAATGGCCGGAGTGAAGGTCATAAAATATGAAAACCTCACCATCGACACCTGCCGCGAGCTGGGCATCAGGCATATCGTCAGGGGAGTGCGCAATATGCTCGACTTTGAGACCGAACGCTCCATCGCCGATATGAACAGGCGTATAGCTTCCGACGTGGAGACCATAATAATCCCTACCGCACAGGAATTCGCCCATATTTCCTCCTCGGCGGTGCGCGATATCCTCAAGCACAAGGGAGACACCTCCCAGTTCCTTCCCGAAGGCGTCAGACTGCCGGAAGTCAGATGAGAAGGTTCCTTTCAGTTCTGCTTGCCTTTTTCCTGAGCACTGCCCTTTTTGCCCAGGAAGACTACTCCGTCCTTGACTCCAAGCTGGATGAATATATCAGCGCGCTGGAAGGGGAGAGTGCCGAGGTAAAGCAGCAGGAGTGCGATATCATAATCTCCTCGTGCAGCACCGATGCAGTCCGCGACCACGTTGCCCGCAAGCTCTACAGCCACTTCATCTCCTCCCATCTTATGGGGGATGATGCCGTAGCTATATACCTGACTGACAATTGGTTCTCTCCGGGGAAGGCCTCGCTGGGCTCCGAAGTGGAACTGATGAACGCCCGCATTTTCGCGGACTTCAACCGCTCTTCGCTCATTGGTCGCCCCGCCCCGGAACTGATGCTTCAGGACCCCTCGGGGCAGTGGCGTGACGCCCTCCCAAAGAACGGCCGCCAGAAGGTGCTGCTGTTCCACGACACCGACTGCTCCACCTGCAAGCTGCAGAACGCCCTGCTTAAGCATTTCTTCTCCAAGGACGCCTTCGTGCTGGACTTCATATCGGTCTATGCCGGCAGCGACGCCAAGGCCTGGGAGAAGTATTGTAAGGAAACCGAATCATACAAGACCGGCCGCATCCGCGTCTTCAATTACTGGGATCCGGAAGTAAGCTCCGACTACCCCCTGAAATATGGCGTAATGTCCACCCCGAAGATGTTCCTCATCGACCCTGAAGGGGAGATTGCCGGCAGGGAGCTGGACGCACTCTCGCTCGAGACTCTGCTCACCGCCCGCAAGGAAGCATTCAAGCAGGTGACTAGCGAGATGCTCTTCACCCTGTGGGAATCCCCGGACGAACAGTCCCGCCTCAGTGCGGAGTATGTGGCTGATTCACTGGTACTTTCGCGTCCCGACATATGGGACACCCGGGAGGACACGCTGAAAGTTGTCGGGATGGCCTCCCTGGTTAAGGATATGATGTCCCGGGCCGCTATAGGCTCTCGGATGCCCTCGCTCAGAGTGCGCGGCACGCTGCTTCGCAGCTGCGGCTCCCGCACCGTCAGGCGCCGCCTCGACCGCCTCTGCGGCGAGACCAGGGTTATCTTCTACTCACCCACCTGCAACACCTGCAAAGACCTCCTGGAGTCGCTTAATCCTGCCAAAGGCGAAAAGTATTTCCTTGTCGACATCGACTCCCAAAGCCCTGCGGTGCAGGAATCGCTCCTGGAGAGTTTCGACCTTTCCGTCCTGCCTCACGTCATCCTTGTCGACCGAAAAGGCACCGTCCTGCGGAAATATATGGCTTTATAAATATTTTTACTATCTTTGCACTTCGGAATTGAGGTATGGTGTAATGGTAGCACTAGGGATTTTGGTTCCCTCAGTAGAGGTTCGAATCCTCTTACCTCAACCTCATACCGGCTCTTAGGCCGGTTTTTTCGATATGAAAGGAGTTTTTGTATTTCTTGCCGACGGCTTCGAGGAGATCGAGGCCCTCGCCACGGTCGATGTCCTTCGCAGGGGAGGTGTCGATGCCCTCACGGTCAGCGTGGATGAAGACGGATTCGTCACCGGTGCTCACGAACAGACTGTCTGCGCCGATATGACCCTGGACCAGTTTATGGCCGAGCTGAGGGTCGGCGGGACCACGAAGGAAGACGTCCTGATCTTCCCCGGCGGCCTTCCCGGAGCGCAGAATCTTGCTGACAATGAAATACTTATAAAGGTGATGACCAGGCACTGGGAAGACGGCGGCACCGTCGCTGCGATCTGCGCGGCTCCCGGCCTTGTGGTCTCACAGCTCCCCGGCCTTGCAGGCCTCCGCTTCACCTGCTATCCCGGCTTCGAGGCAGCTCCCGCTGCCAAGGGCGCAATATACACCGGCGCTCCCGTCGAGATCGACGGCCGCCTCATAACCGGATGCGGTCCGGGCAAGGCTATCGAATTCGGCCTCGCCGTCCTGGAACGCATCGCCGGCCCCGAGGTTGCCTCAAAGGTCCGCAGCGGGATGTTGCTTTAACCCGCTAAACCTATGAAAAAGCCATTCGAACGCTTCGATATGGCCAGGGACCCTATCCCTACGAGATGGTATCTCAAGCCATTGACCAAACTGCTGAGTTTCCCCGCGGTCTTCACCCATAAGACCAGGATCTTCCGTCACGGGACCGAGGGCCTGAAGCCCCCGTATATTATGCTGTGCAATCACAACGCCTTCATGGACTTCAAGGTTGCCACGCAGGTCATCTTCCCCAACAGGGCGAACTATATAGTGGCGATCGACGGTTTCATCGGCCGCGAGTGGCTCCTGCGCAACGTAGGCTGCATCTGCAAGCGTAAATTCACCAACGACACCATCCTTGTGCGCCAGCTACGCAAGGTCCTGGACAACAAGGATATAGCCGTGATATATCCCGAGGCCCGCTACTCGCTTTGCGGCACCACCGCCGTGCTGCCCGACTCCCTTGGCAAGCTGTGCAAGCTGATGAAGGTCCCGGTGGTCACACTCGTATGCCACGGCCATCACGTCAATTCCCCGTTCTGGAACCTTCACGACAGGGGAGTCAAGCCCACCGAAGCTGATTTTACCCTGCTTCTCACCCCGGAGCAGATCCAGGAGCTGTCAGTGGATGAAATCAACGACAAGATAGTGGCCGCCTTCCAGTATGACGACTTCGCCTGGCAGAAGGAGCGTGGCATACGTACGCCCTATCCCAAAAGGGCGGAAGGCCTGCAGAAGGTCCTGTATCAGTGCCCCCACTGCGGCGTAGAATTCAAGATGTCTGCCCGCGGCGCTGTCCTGAGATGCGACAACTGCGGCAAGGAATGGGAAATGACCGAACTTGGCCAGCTGAGGGCCCTTTCCGGCGAAACCGAATTCAGCCACATCCCCGACTGGTACGAATGGGAGAGGTCCAATGTGAAGCGCGAGGTGGAGGAAGGCCGCTACTCCTCAGGAGTTTTACCGGTGAAGATTTATTCCCTCCCCAATGCCCTGAGATTCATTCATCTGGGCGAGGGGACGCTGCTCCACGACGGAGAAGGATTCCACGTCCGCGGCACCGATGTGGACGGCGACCCCATCGAGCAGGACTGGCCCGTCCCGTCGCTGTATTCCTGCCATATAGAGTATGAATATCTCGGCAAATTCGGCGACTGCGTGGACCTCAACACCCTGGAAGACACCTGGTATATCTATCCCCACGACAGGGATTTTTCGGTAACGAAGATGGCCCTTGCCACGGAAGAGCTGTATTTCCACCACAGACGGTTGATTGGAAAGCCCTGCCGGCCCGGACTGGCCTGATCCTTGCTGGAAGAAGGAACATAAAAAGATATCCGTTATGAAAACACGTCTTTTCATCGCCCTTTCGGCACTGCTTATGTGCCTTGGTGTCAATACTTTTGCCCAGACCATCCAGGATGACGGCTACAGGACCATAGGCCACATCACTTCCGACGGCACTATGCAGGATAGCGGCTACCGGACCTTAGGACATTTCAAATCCGACGGCACCGTCCAGGACAGCGGCTACCGGACAATCGGACACATAAAGTCCGACGGAACCGTCCAGGACTCCGGCTACAGGACCATAGGCCACATCAGCTCCGACGGCACCGTCCAGGATTCCGGCTACAGGACGTTAGGTCATATAAAGTCCGACGGCACGGTCCAGGACAGCGGCTACCGGACGATAGGCCACGCCAAGAATGTCAGGAAAGAGTGGGTGGCGTTCTTTTTCTTCTTCAGATAGGGAATCCTTCCCTGTGATATTCGCACAGGCCCTCGATGGGGGCCTTGACAAAACGTGATATGCGTATTCCGGCTTTCTCGCAAAGAGGCCGGAATATTTCTTTGCAGGCCCATCCGAAGCCGCCGACTATGCCCAGCGGGTAGGAGTCGGTGTCATATCTCAGCAGGGAACGGTCGATGAATGAGATGAAGTTTCTGTCCACCAGGTCTTTGACGTAAGTATGGGAGTAGCGGTCGATTATGAAGGGGGCGAGGCTTCCCAGGAAGCCGGAAGGGGAGGGGCTGCGATAGACCCCTTCCACTATTGCGGGATAGGAGGCGTCGAATTCCCCGGCGAACTCCTCACTGATTTCCTTCGGGACAAGGCCCTTTATGAAGTCCGTCAGGAACAGCTTGCCAAGGGCTGCGGCGCTGCCGTCGTCGCCGATTATGTAGCCTCCGGAATAGACCTTCTGGTGGATGGCTTCACCGTCGTAAAAGCAAGTGTTTGAGCCGGTTCCGAGGATGGCGGCTATGCCAGGAGCGTGACCGCAGGCGCCGCGTGCGGCTCCCACGAGGTCATTCTGGATGTCGATGTCGGCTGCGGGAAAAAGGCCGTGGATAAAAGCTGAGAGTTCTTCGCTTATGGCTGGAGTTACGACCCCGGCAGTATAAAGGTAGAAGCCGGAGACATTCTCCAGCTTCCGGGTGGATATGGTTTCGCAGAGCCTCCTTTTGACGTCTTCCAGGCGCATCGTGGACACGTTGGTCCCGCCGCCGGTGAATTGTTTTATGATGTTTCCGCTGCCGTCAAGGACGCTCCAGTCGCTTTTACTTGCTCCGCTTTCAACTATGATTACCATATTCTGTGTAATTTGCCTTTTGCAAATATACAAAAAACCTGGTAATCACCTGACGATGATGCTGTCTTCCTTCAATCCGGGGGAGGTGACGGTTATCGTTGTCGGGCGTGCGGGGACGGCGTGCTTTCCGGGCTTGAGGCGCGGCCTGCGCAGGCGGACCAGCGCCGAGGCCATTCCGGAGAATGCCGGCAGAGAGGGGCTGCTGAAGGACACGTGGGAAGTGGCGTCACCCGCATCGGTAGCAAGCAGTTCGGCAGGGCCGTCAAGGCTGAAGGTCACCTGGTTGGTTGCAGTGGGGACGAAGAGGCCGTCCTTGTCCACTACTTTCACCGTGACGAAGACGGTGCCTCCGACATTCTCGGCGGAGAGTTTCAGGGCGGCGGGGGCTCCTGCCGTGCGGACGGTGTCGCAGGCCCACGGAGAACCATTCTTGTAGGTTACGACGCGGACTTCTCCGCTCTCGTAAACAACTGAATCCCAGCGCAGTCTATACTCCTTGTCACCACGCTTGCGCATTCCCTGGGACTTGCCGTTGACGAAAAGTTCCGCGCTGTCGCCGGAGGTGTACACGTGAACCGGCGTGACCTGCCCTTCACGTCCGGGCCAGGTCCAATGCGGCAGGATATGTGCCGTGGGCTCGTCGGGACACCAGCGTGACTTGTAGAGCCAGTAGCGGTCCTTGGGGAAGCCGGCCAGGTCGAATATGCCGAAATACGAACTGCGGGAAGGCGGGGCGTTGCGGCTCATTTCCTCGAGTTCCTTTTCGGCGGCCTTGCGGGCTGCTTCGTCGTGGAAATTGGTCAGTACGGTGGGGTCGAAGTTATATGGCGTGGGCTCGCCAAGATAGTCGAATCCGGTCCAGACGAACTCTCCCGCGCAGGAAGGGTTCTCGTCTTCGAATTTCCATTCATAGTCCGGACAGGATGCCCAGTAGGGGGCATACAGGTCGTATGAGCTCACCTGATAGGGCGCTCCTTCAGGCCATCCGGCTCCCTTCTCGTCCGAGACGGGGAAGACGTAGAAGCCGCGGGAACTGATGCAGGAGGCCGTCTCGCTGCCGTAGTAGGGCTTGGTGGGGTTGGCCTCGTGGAAGTCCTTGTAGGCGTGGGGCTTATAGTTGAAGCCGTAGACGTCGATGGTGTGGCGGTAAGGCTGGGTGGATGCCCACAGATTGTCATTGCCGGCAGTCGTGGGCCTGGTGGGGTCTTCGCGGTGGCAGATGTCCGTGAGCCTTGCGGGAATGTCCCATTTGTCCGAATAGCCCTGCTCTGCGCATTCGTTGCCTATGCTCCAGGCGATGACGCAGGGATGGTTGCGGTCGCGGTGGATCATATCCACCAGGTCGCGCTCGACCCACTCGTCGAATATGGCCGCATAGCCGTTGGGCTTTTTCGCTATGGTCCAGGTGTCTGTCAGCTCGTCGATCACCAGGAATCCCATACGGTCGCAAAGGTCGAGGAACTCGCTTGCAGGGGGATTGTGGGTGCAGCGTATCGCATTGCAGCCCATTTCCTTAAGCTGGCCGAGCCTCCTTACCCAGACTGACTCGTTCCAGACTGCTCCAAGGGCTCCGGCATCGTGATGCAGGCAGACGCCCTTGAGGAAGGTCTTCTCCCCGTTAAGGAAGAAGCCCTCCTCAGTCCAGGAGGCAGTGCGTATACCGATGGTGGTAGCATAGCTTTCCGACACACCGGTGGAAATGTCAGTAACCCTAGTTGTAATAGTCTGGAGCTCAGGGGTTTCCGGCGTCCAAAGCTTGGCTCCGGGGACTTTGAACACCTGCACTGCGACGGTCCCTTCACGGGCATCTTTTACCGTCAGTCTCTTTTCTATGGCTTCGGCGCCTGTGCCGAAGAACGGCTTGCCGGGGAGTTCTATCGTCGATTTGACTTCGACGTCGCCGCTGCCGCGGATGACCGTCCTGACAGTCACGGTGGCCGTGCCCTTGTCATTGATCTCATCCACGGTCACATATGTCCCGCGAACTTCGACAGCCGTTTCCCTGGTCAGGTGGACCGGGCGGTATATGCCTCCGCCCGGATACCATCTGCTGGAGTTGGGCTTGTTGTCCACGCGCACGGCAATTACGTTGTCGCCCTCGTGGAGGTAGGGGCCCATTTCTACCCTGAAAGAAGAATACCCATATGGCCTTCCGCCTGCGGGGATGCCGTTGACATACACAGTGGAACCAGACATAACTCCGCCGAAATCAAGGACATATGAGCCAGTCTCATCCAGCTGCAGGTGCTTGCGGTACCAGGCTGTTCCCCACCATTCCAGTTTGCCTGTCTCGCCGGGGTTGGACTGCACGAAGGGCTGTTCCACACCCCAGTCGTGAGGCACGGAGAGTTCCCTCCAGGCCGAATCGTCGAACGTCGCGGATGCATATGCCGCATCGTCTCCCTTGCAGAATCTCCAGCCGTCGTTCCACTCCTGCCTGCTGAGGTTCTGCGCATTGACACCAACGGCCAGCAGTATGCCGATTATGGATATAACTCTTTTCATATCAGTTCTTGAAAGGGTCTAAAGCTTCTGTAGGTGCGCCGTTGGCAAAGCAGCCTTTGGCGTAGCCGCCGTTGTAGCCAGCAGGGGCCTGGGGCTCCCAGTAGAATATGCCCTTGAGGGTCTCGCCGCCTGTGCCGAAGGCGTCCATAATCTTGGAAATCATAGCCTTGCACTTGGCGCCTTCGTCCCAGGTCATTCCGATTTCGCAGATCATCACCGGCTTGCCGTAGGTCTTGGCGACTTCGGAGATGTTGCTGATGAGCTGGTCCGTGGAGGTCTGCCAGGAATCGGCCTCGGGATAGAAGGACATTCCTATCATATCATACCTGCCGCCATTCTTCGATAGATAGCCGAAGATGCGGGTGTAGAGGTCCAGGCGGTTGCCGCTGTCCAGGTGCACAATCACCTGGCTGTCAGGGAATATGGCCTTGACTGCGTCATAGCCGGCATTCACCAGCGAGGCGAAGTTGGAACCGTTGTCATACTTGCCCAGGGGATACATCATTCCGCCCCTGGTCTCGTTGCCTATCTGCACCCACTGGGGGGCGATGCCGTATTTCTTGAGCTTGGAAAGCATCTCGGTGACGTGGTCAGTGACATCCTGGCGCAGGGCGGCGAGGTCGTGGGAGGCCCACGCAGCGGGGACGTTCTGGTTGGCAGGGTCGGCCCAGGTGTCGCTGAAATGGAAGTCAATCATCACGGAAAGGCCCAGGGCTGCTGCACGGCGGGCTTTCGCCAGGACGTCGTCAACATTGTTCCAGCCTTCGACGGGATTCACCCACACGCGAAGACGTATGGCGTTGACTCCGCATTCATCACGAAGGAGCGTCATGCACTCGGTGGTCTCGCCGGCGGCGTTCTTGAAAGAAAGTCCCTCACTCTCCATCTGGGTGAGCCAGCTGACGTCGGCGCCCTTGGCGAACACTACGTCCTTGACTTCCTCCTTCTTCTCGGGGGCGTTGTAGGGAAGTTCGGGGGTGCAGGCCACAGCCAGTGTGGCGGCTAAAGCTAATATCATCTTTTTCATTGTTTTTCAATTGTATAGGTTCCTTTGCACAAATCCACGGTGAAGATGCAGGTGCTGCCGATAAGGGAATCGTCCACGGGTGCTCCGGGGGTGTCCTTCTCGGTCTTGCTGCCATATGTCAGAGAGCCTTCGGAGCCTCCGAACCACTCGTCCCAGTTGTCGTCGAAGTAGATCTTGAAGCCCCAGGGAGTAGCTGCGGTGACATCGATGGACTTTGAGTATATTCCGGCGGCGGAGCCGGCTTCCATCTCCTGCAGCGTCCAGTCGTCGTTCACGCCGGCAATCTGCACCTTGCCCACTTTGAGGGCGCTGTAGGTGAGCTTGCCAAGGGAGGCTTTCAGCAGATAGAGTCCCGCCTCGGGAGCAGGGACGTTGCTATCCTTGTTCTTCTCAAGGGTGCCCGCTGCGGCGTCGCCTTCGGCGAAACCGTAGTACTCGCCCCAGTCGTCCTTGACCGTGTAGAAGCGGTAGCCCCACTTGGAATTGACGTTGCACGCTCCGGCGTAGGAGATGTTGTCCTCATCGTAGAGAACCAGGTAATTGTCGAAGTTCCAGTCGGCGTTAGTTATGCCGTCGTCCACGCCTACCGCATACAGATACTGGCTCGCCGTGGGAGCGGGAGCTGCGCCATTGCCGCAGGAAAGCTTCATCGTGCCAAGGTCAAGCACAAGGAACTGCTCTCCGGCTGCGGGAACGGCAACCTGGATGGCTGCCGCAGAGGAACCGAAGGTCACTGCGTCTGCCGACCCGCCAAAGCCGAATGCGGAATCGTTGGAGGAGGAATCTCCGGTGGTGGTGTCATATTTCTTGCCTGTGCCGGAAAGGGTTACGGAAACCGATCCTGCTCCGGAGGCGTTATATGCGATGGTCCACTGGTTGGCTGCCTTGTTGAAAGTCATTTCGCCGGTGATGTCGCCGCTCACCGAGACGGTGGGGAGGTACAGTGCCGACCATTCGCCCTTGCCTGTGTCGACGGTGACATAGTAGCTGCCGCCGGGTTCGGGGAACCACATATTCCATCTGTCGGAAGCGGAGCTGATGAAGAACTGCTTGCCGTCCTGGCCGAGGTTGCCCCACTCGGTGCCGTCACCTTCCTGGAGGAACCAGTTGAACCAGCTTGAGGCAGCCATAAATCCCTGATAGACACCGTCTGCCACTACAGGAAGGGTGGCTCCAGTGTCTTCGTGGTTCTTGTCCAGGATGTGTCCCACGGACATATCCACGTGGTAGGGGGTCACGAGGATGCTGACCACATTGCTGTAGGTGGGCTTGACGTTGGTGCCAAGGGATGAGGCCATACGGATATAGAGGGGGGCCTTCACTCCGCCTTCCATTCCGAGCTTGCCGGTGATGACGTTGAGGCTTTCCACCGTGAACTGGGCGGAAGTCGAGCCGGTGGCGGTGAGCACCTGCTGGAAGATGGCGAAGTCCTCTGAGGCGCTGAACTGCAGGTTGTTGACAGTTGCGTTGCGTGGGGCCTTTCCGTTTCCAAGGGTGGCGATGTCATTGTTGTCCGTCCAGTTGATGGTCAGTGCAAGGAAGGGGTTGTCGGACTTCTTCAGGACCACGTCACCTGAGCATTCTATGGTGATGGGTTCGGGTCCTTTGGTGGTAACCCTGATATCCTCCTCGGGCGTGCAGGCCGCTATGGCTGCAAGCGCCAGTGCTGTATATATCCTTTTCATCAGTACTTCGCGTTTTTGAGGTTGGTATTGGCGGAGAGTTCCGCAGCGGGGATGGGATAGATGTTGTATTTGTCATCCACGGCCCTTCCTGCGAGGGCGCCGCCCTTCCATTGCCAGATGTAGGCGTTGGTGGTGAACTTGCCGAAGCGGCGGAGGTCGGTCCTGCGGACGGCCTCGTGATAGAGCTCGCGGGCCCTTTCGTCCAGGATAAGGTCAAGGTCGAAGTCTCCGTCGGCAACGTTGCCGGTGGCGTCTCCGTAGGCTCTCAGCCTGAGGTCGTTGAGAAGGCCCAGGGCCTGTGCGCGGGTAGCGCCCTGACCTCCGCGGAGCACTGCTTCAGCTTCCATCAGGTAGACCTCGGCAAGGCGGAACATAGGCCAGTCGGTGCTCACTCCGGACTCGGCGGAAGCCGAGGCGGCGGTGCCGTCGTCCTTGAGGTTGCTCCACTTCTCGCTGAAGTAGCCTTCGCCCTGGTTGTCGATGTTCCCGGTGAACCACTGCTGGCTGTCTGCAGTGTAGAACTTGCAGCGGGAGTCCTTGGTGGTGGCCACGTTGCCGAACAGGGCAGGCAGTTCACCCCTTACGCGGAACATTCCCCAGCCCTTCTCCAGGCCGTAGTTGGCAGGATTCTGGTTGTTTTCGTTGCCCACTTGGCCACAGATGACGTGGGTGGTTGAACCCCAGGTCACGGTGTTGGTGGCATCGACCACGAAGGGGAAGATTATCTCGTTGGTCCTCAGATTGTTATCTGCATTGAAGAGCTTGGACCAGTCGGCCTCGAGGGAGTAGCCCTCGCCGCGGACTTTATCGCAGTAGGTGATGCAGTCGGTGTAATGGTCGCCGGCTCCGTAGGTCTCGGCGTTGAGGTAGAGGCGGGCGAGAAGGGTCCAGGCAGCGCCCTGGCTTGCGCGTCCGTATTCGACGGCCGTGCGTGAAGGCAGGGTTATTTCCTTGAGTTCCTTCTCGATGAAGCTGAACAGCTTAACGCTGTCATATGCCTCGGGGGTGAAAGCTCCCACGGGCATTGTCTCGTCCACGAAGGGACCCTGGCCGAAAAGGTCGAGCACGGCCCAGTAGGCGAGGGCGCGCAGGAAGCGGGCCTCGTCGCGCATCGTGGCGGCGTCGGCGGCAGGGAGCACGGAGGAGTCCGTGTGCCTGAGGAATTCGTTGCACAGGGCTATGGAGTAGTAGAGCCTGTAGTAGACGTCGGCCACCCAGGGGTCGCTGGCGTCCCAGGTCATAAATGTAAGGGCTTCGATCTTGTCGCCGGAGAGCCAGGTGCAGGCCACCTCGTCAGTGGGGGCCTCCTGGAGGTTGAAGTAGCAGCGCAGGAAGTCCTGGCCGTTGTTGGAAGCCATATCGGCGTTGCCGCCGCCCTTTTCCTGTCCGACTATCGTGAATGAAGCGTAGAGCTTTGCAAGCACGCTCCTGAAGCCTTCAGGGGTGCTGTAAACCTCGGTGGCGTCGGCTTCGGTGGCGGTCACTGGCCTCTGGTCGAGGTCCTTCATACAGGCCGTCAGGGCTGTCAGGCAGAGTAGTATATATATCTTTTTCATCTTGCTAACCAATTAAAATTCAAGACCTACGGTAAGTGAGAATATCCTCGGGCGGGGATAGACGGACATATCGATGCCGCCTGCGCATTCGGGATCCACGCCGGTGTAGCGGGTGATGGTGAAGACGTTCTGGACCATCGCGGAGAGATTCAGCCTGCACCAGGGGGCTATCTGGCCGAAGTCGTAGCTCACCTGCAGGTTGTCCATCTTGAGGAAGGAGGCGTTCTCGACGTAGTAGTCCGACTCATACTGGCGCTTGCTGAAGTTGCTGTCCAGGAAGCTGCTGTGGACCTTGTTAACCTGGAAGGAGTTGTAGGAGACTGTCTCCCAGGCGCCGGTGTTCATTGCCATTCCGTTGAAGAGGTAGTTGCCGATGTTGGCACGAAGGGTTGTGCTCACGGAGAGTTTCTTCCAGCGCACGCTGGTCGTCAGGCCGAGCATCCAGTCCGGGGCGGGGGAATGGTGGTGGTAGAGGTCGTAGGAGTTGATCTGGCCGTCGCCATTGAGATCCGCGTAGAGACCTTCGATAGGCTTTCCGGACTCGGCGTCATAGATCTGCTTGTAGACATAGAAGCTGTAGGGGGCATATCCTTCCGAAAGGACCTGCACGAAGTGGGAGTCGATCCATCCGGCAGGGGTGTCGGGAGCGTCGCCTTCCTTGTTGAGACGGAGGTTGGTGATGGCCGTCTTCATCCAGGTGGCGTTGGCGCTGATGTCCCAGCTCCAGTCCTTCGTGTCTATCACTGAGGCGTTTAAGGTCATTTCAACACCGGTGCTGCGGATGTTGCCCACGTTGGTGAGTAGCTGCTTGTCGAAGTTGGTTCCGGCCGCTGCGGGGACGGTCGCAAGAAGGTCCTGCGTGTTGCGCACGTAGTAGTCAACGCTGCCGGTGATGCGGTCCTCGAGGAAGCCGAAGTCGAAGCCGGCGTTGAAGGCCTTGGTGGTCTCCCACTTGAGGTCCGCGTTATATGAGGCGGGACGGAAGGTCTGGACTGGAACTCCGCCGAACATATAGTAGGCTCCTGCCTGGCTGGCAGTGTACAGGGGCATATAGCTGTAGTTGGCTATGCCGTCCTGCTGGCCGGTGACGCCGTAGCTAAGGCGCGCCTTTGCGGTGCTCATAACGCCCTTGATCCCGGAGAAGAAATCCTCTTCTGAAATCTTCCAGGCTGCGGAGAGCGAGGGGAACACACCCCAGCGGCTCTTGGGGGCGAAGCGGGAGGAACCGTCGGCGCGGAAACTTGCGCCGAGAAGGTATTTCGATGCATAGGAGTAGTTGAGCCTGGCATACCAGGACACGAGCACGTGCCTCTGGTCGTTGGCTGCGGAAGTGCTCTGGACCTCCCTGGGGTCACGCGCATTATAAGAGGTGAATGCGGGGCTCCAGTATCTCCAGAACTGGTAGTCATATCCGGCCGTGAAGTCTACGGAGCTCTTTATGCTCTCGAAGTACTTGTTGTAGTTAAGGTATATGGTGGCCAGGCGGTTGAAGTTCTCCTGGGGGCCGTAATCGTAGTCGAGGCCGCCGGTGTCGAAGTTCTGGTAGGCCTCCTTGGGCACGTAGATGTGGCCGCGGCCGTTGGAGTAGTCATATCCGAGGGTGGCGTGCAGGTGAAGCTCGGGGAGGAAGTGGGCGCTGTAGTCGGCGTCGAAGCTGCCTATGAGCCTGTAGACCTTGCTGGTGTCGGTGCGGCCTTCGATCAGGCCGAGAGGGTTGCCGGTGGCGCCGTTGACGGGCTTGCCGTTATTGTCGATCGCCTCGTAGAAGCCCAGGAAATCAGTGCCGTCGGAATATACGGGGACCGTGGGGTTGTGGGTGGAGCCGCCCCATATGGCGCTCTGGTTGGCGAAGCGGTTGCTGCTGAGGGTGCCCTTGCCGTTGAGGACGAGCTTGAGGTGGTTCTCAAAGAAGGAGGGGCTCAGGGTGACGCTGCCGGTGTAGCGGGTTGCGTTGTCGGTCTTGAGGATACCGTTCTGGTTGCTGTAGCCAGCGGAGACGCGGTAGGGGAGGAAGGCGCCGATATTTCCGGAGACGCTCAGGCTGTTGTCAGTGCTGAAGGCGTTGCGGAATATGAGTTTGTTCCAGTCGGTGCTGACTGCGGGATTCATCAGGGCCTTCTGGGCGTCGTTGCCGAAGACGTTCACCAGGTCTATCATCTCATCGCGGGAGACCATATCAGCCGACTTGGTGGGGGACTGCAGACCGTTGGTTGAGGTGAAGCTTATGCGCGGACGTGACTTCGTGGCCGCACCCTTGCGGGTCGTGATGATTATGACGCCGTTCGAGGCGCGGGAACCGAATATGGAGGTGGATGCCGCATCCTTCAGGATGGTGATGCTCTCGATGTCGTTGGGGTTCACCAGCGAGAGGAAGTTGCCGCTTCCGCTCACGCTGCCTCCTACTTCCATAGGGACGCCGTCAAGCACGATCAGAGGGTCGTTGGAGGCGTTGAGGGACGCTCCGCCGCGGATCCTGATGGTGCTGCCTGCGGTAGGGGAACCGCCTCCGCTGACGATCTGCACACCTGAGACCTTGCCGTTGATGAGCTGCTCGGGAGAGCTTATCATACCGTCGTTGAAGTCTTTCTGGGAGACGCTGCTCACCGAACCGGTCAGGTCGGTCTTGCGCTGGACGCCATAGCCGATTACTATCGTTTCGGCGAGGACGTTGGCATCGGGCAGCAGGGTGATGTTCAGCGTGCCGTCGGCCTGGGGGACCGTGACGGTCTGTGAAGCATAACCGATGTACCCTATGGTCAGGGTGCCTCCGGCCTTTGCCGTGATAGAGTAGTTTCCGTCAATGTCGGTGACGGTGCCGTTGGAGGTTCCGTCTTCCATAACGGAGGCTGCGATCAGGGGGATGCCGTTCTCATCGGAGACGGTGCCGCTCACCCTGACCTGTGCCCATAGGGGCATCGCGGCCAGCAGAGGAAGGAATACCGTGAAGATTTTCTTTAACATCTGTATCGTTTTAGTAAGTAATATGCGGTTTGGGGTATCAATCCGGATGCAAAATTAGCAATTAACTGTAACTGTCCTCCGTCCATTTCGGACAAATTTGGCAAAATTTCGGACAACGGGGGCATTATTATACCGGGAATATTTGGTATATTTGTGCAAATGTTGTCCTATGAAGCTGCTCTGCGTCATATTATCCGTTCTCGCATATGGGAGTTTCCTCCGGGTGGAATTCCCCGTCGGGGTGAATATGGTCGAAAGCGTGTCGCAGGATGCGGAAGGGATGATGTGGATGGGCACGACCTCCGGCCTGTTCTTCTATGACGGCTTCGGCACAGTGCGTGTCGAAGGCCCCGGAAGGACATACAGCCTGGTTCCGTTCGAAGACCGCCTTGCCATAGGCACCGAAGGCGGCCTCGTGCTGATGGACAGCCGCACCCGCGCCCTTGAATATCCTCCGGGCAGCCCCACTGGCATCCGTGCCATAGTTCCCGACGCCGACAGCCTCTGGCTCGGCACCTTCGCCGGCCTGTATTCCTACAAGGACGGACGTTTCACTCCCCACCGCGGCCCAGGCAACGACATAGTCTATTCCCTGCTGGACTGCGGAGAGCATTTATATATAGGGACTTACGACGGCCTCAGCGTCTATTCCAAGCAGGGCGGTTCCTTCCGCGATGTCGTCCTTCCCCATCCCGGCGGCAGGGTCAATTCTTTCGTCAACGCCCTGTATGCCTATGACGGAGCTGTGCTTGCCGGAACGGAAGACGGGGTGTTCAGGTATGATCCCGGCACAGGCCGTGCGGAGGACCTGGGCCTATGCCGCAGCAGCGTCAAGACTTTCTGCACCGACAGCCTCGGCACCCTCCTCATCGGCACCGACGAGGGGTTATATACCTTTGACGGCTGTGTGCTTCGCCACGTCCGCCACGAGGCGGGTCGGGAGGATTCCCTTGGCAACGACATCATCTGGAGCATCTTCCGCGACAGGGACGGCAACATATGGCTCGGCACTGACGGCGAAGTGTCGCTTTCGCTCGGCGGGATGCCCTTCACTCCGGTCAGCTCGATGACGGGCTCTTCGGTGGGCAACCGTTTCACAAGCGTCCTTCGCGACCGACGCGGCACACTGTGGCTGGGCGGTTCCAACGGCCTTATACGCCGCCGCGCCGGACAGACCCTTTGGTACAGGGTGGACAATGCGAAATATCCCATAGCCCACAACCGCATCCGCAGCATATATGAAGACCGTGACGGCGACCTATGGATATGCACGGACGGCAGCATCCATCTGCTCCGTGGGGATTCCTGGCGGAGGATCAACCTCGAAGACAGCACCCACACCCGCAACGCCAACTGGGCCTATGACATCGTCCAGGACTCCCGCGGGCGTATGTGGATAGCCACCAGCCTTGGCGGAGTGCTCATTAAGGATAAGGCCGGGCTCCTTGCGGGGGACGGCGTTGCGGACAGCACCGTCGTGCTTGACGGCGGCAGCCGCGGAATGTATGCCTACCGCCTTGCAAAAGACCGCGAAGGAGGCATATGGTGCCTCTTCTATGACGACGGACTGAGGCGTTTCCCTGGCGGAGAGGTTCCCTCCACCGGCGGGGAAGTGCCTTCCTATATATTCAGTGACAGCGGGGGAGAGATATGGATAGGGCTTAAGGGCCGGGTTATGGACAGCCGCGGCAGGGTCTATCCTATCGGCGGCTCCGAAAGCGTCCTCTGCATAGGTGAATGGGCCGGCGAGCTGTGGGTCAGCACCCCGACCCGCTGCGTCGCCATAGACCCCAAAAGCGGCGCCATCCACGCGGTAGACACCGGCGGTAAGACCGTCTATTCCATATGGGACGACGGCGGCAATGTCATATTGGGGACCCTCGACGGAATCATCTCGGCCGATGGCAATTCCCTGAAAAAGAAGTCTTTGCAGCGCCAGGTGCGTCTTTGCGGAGTCATCGTGGGAGGAAACCGCGTGGATAATCACGGCCTGTCCTTCGCGCCCGACGAGACCAATATCGGTTTCGTGTTCTCGGACCTGACCTATGGCCGGGACCGCAGGCGGCTGCTGTGGAAGATGGAGGGCATAGACAGCGACTGGAATATCCTCCCCGAAGGCGTCAACACGGCGACTTTCAACAACCTGGATTATGGACGTTACACCCTCCTGCTTGCCGCCGCCGACAATTCCGGAAACCCTTCGGGCACGCTGGAGGTGGGTTTCAGGATTCGTCATCCGTGGTATCTCCGCTGGTGGGCTTTCCTGTTGTATGCCCTGGCCGCGGCCGCCCTGGCGGTTTGGGCCGTGCTTTACTACAGGATGCAAAGGCGCCTGGAGCGCGAGCAGGAAGAGAAAAACGCGATACTGGACAATCTGACACGTTCGCCGATGGTCTTCTCCGAGGTGGATGTAGTGGATCTGGTGCGCAGGAGTTTCGAGGATTTCCGAAGTTCGCTGCCCAAGGGCAGAAGCGCCGTATTCTCTGCTGCCATCCCTTCCTGCCTGATCCCTTTGGATGAATACAGGATATCGACTGCGATAGAGCATATCCTTTCCAATGCCGCCGAGTTCTCGGATGGCGGGATACGCGTGGAAGTCCGTGCCGCAGAGGGCTGCGTGGAGGTTTCCGTCTCGGATGACGGCCCCGGGATATCCCCCGAGGATCTTCCTCACGTCAAGGAGCGTTTCTATCGCGGCCGCCGCAGCTCCGGCTCCGGCATAGGCCTCTATCTGGCAGACGTATATGCCAGGGGCAACGGAGGCTCGCTGGCCATCGCTTCGGACCGGGGGACTACGGTCACGCTGACCCTTCCCGTGAACGAAGTTCCTGAAAAGACCGGCCGCAGCGAAGCCGACGAGCGTTTCCTCTCCGAGATGACCGCCCTCATAGAGGCGCGTCTGGAAGACAGCAGCTTCAATGTGGCCTCACTCAGCGAGCAGAGCGGCCTTGGAGTCAAGCTTATCTACCGGAAAATCAAGCAGTTGACCGGCAGCACCCCGGTGGAGTACCTTCGCACCCTTCGCCTTCGCCGAGCCGCCGCCCTCATCCGCGAGGGCAAGTACACCGTCTCCGAAGTGATGTATATGTGCGGTTTCACCAACTCCTCCTACTTCTCCAAGTGTTTCCAAGCCGAGTTCGGCACCACCCCCCGCAATTTCCGATGAAGCGCGTAGCCATCATAGGTGCCGGGGCGGCAGGGTGTTTTTGCGCGGCTTTGCTGCGCAGGGGGGAGCCGTCGCTTGCCGTGACTGTCTTTGAGGCCGGTTCGGTGCCGATGGCAAAGCTCGCAAGGACAGGCGGGGGCAGGTGCAACCTCACCAATTCTTTCGAGGACATCAGGTCGCTTAAGGAGGCTTATCCCCGGGGCGAGCGCATTATGCAGAGGGCCCTCAAGGCCTTTTCCCATCAGGACACGGTGAGGTGGTTCGAGGGGGAGGGAGTGCCGCTCACGCTGCAGCCGGACCATTGCTGGTTCCCGGTTTCCCAGGACGCAATGGACATAGTGCGCTGCCTGCGCCGGGCGATGGAAGGCGTCGAACTTCGCCTTGGCCATCCGGTGAAGGCGATTGAGCCGGGATTCCTTGTGGATGGCGAACTGTTCGATGCGGTAGTGGTCACGACAGGAGGCGCCCCTCGGGGCATATCGTTCCTTGATGCGTTTGATCTGGAGATGGTGCCGCCGGTGCCATCGCTGTTCACTTTCACGATACCCGATGCTTCCCTTTGCAGCCTTGCAGGGCTGGTCGTGAGCGCTTCCGTGGGCCTTTCCGGCACGAAGTATAAGGCTGAGGGACAGCTGCTTATAACCGACTGGGGCCTCAGCGGTCCGGCCACGCTGAAGCTGTCCTCATATGCAGCCAGGCATCTGGCCGAGGCAGGCTATGAGGCTACTGTTGCCGTCAACTGGCTGAACTGCGACGAAGAGTCGGTGCGGGGGTTGCTTCGCTCCCTGGCGGCTGAGAATCCGCGAAAACTTGTGGCTTCTGTCCATCCTCTCCAGCAGCGGCTCTGGGAGCATCTGCTGGGCCGTGCAGGCATAAGGCCTGACATCCGTTGGGCTGAACTGGGCTCCAAGGGCACCAACCGCATCGTCGCGGTCTTAACCGCCGACTGCTATCCCCTTCGGGGCAAGAGCCCCTTCAAGGAAGAGTTCGTGACCGCAGGCGGTGTCGCTCTTGGCAACGTGGACCTCTCCACGCTTGAGTCCAAGCGCCACAAAGGCCTTTACTTCGCTGGCGAAGTCCTTGATATAGATGCCATTACCGGCGGCTTCAATCTCCAGGCTGCCTGGAGCACCGCCTTTGTCTGCGCTCAGAGTCTTATTCGTGCTTAGCGTCAATGCCAAGCGCCTTTCCTTCGTACATATAGTCGAACCAAGGGAAGTTCTTCCACTTGTTGACGTGGTAGCGGTGCATCTCCTCGGTGAGGAGTATTATCTTGGTCGCGCAGTGGTATTCCGGGATGAAATCGTAGTACTCCTCGTTCACATACAGGGAGAAGAGATTCAGCATCACGGAGTTGGGGTAGGTGAAAATCTGGTTGTAGTCCAGGTCGAAATTCCACTCCTGTCCGTGGCGTGTGCCCCTGTAATGGACTCCCTTGTGATCGACGGTATATACTCCTTCGCCGCACGGCTCGGTGGTCTTCAGATCCTTGAGCAGATGGTCTTTGGGGATGTCTCCCAGCGTGACCTTGACCGAGAACGAGTAGTCCGGGTCCTTGCGGATTTCGTCAATTATGACCTGGCGTTCCAGGTGGGCCCACTCCGTCGGGGATTCAGGGATTACGCAGTCTTCCGAGGCCTTGTGGAATTCGTAGTATTCATCCAGGGTGGCCTTGTTGCCGCAGTGGTTGCACACGATATAGTCCTTTTCGGCCGTCATTTCGAACTCGGTGCCGCAGCGGGGGCAGCGGTAGCACATATCGGCAAGGTTCGTGCACATACCTTGTTTGGAATGGTAGGCGAAGTGGTGCTCTTTGTTCCACTTGAAGTCGTCGTGGTGGAAAACGACATTGATCTTGTCCTCAATCTCCTGAGGGGTCATCTTCTTCAGGTCTTCGGGGGTGAAGAGCAGCTGGAGCTGGGCGAAGAACTTGCCGGGCCTGTCCTCGGTGCTGACCTTGCTGGTTGAGAGATAACCTCCCTGGAGCGAAGCGAAATAGACCGGGATGCCGAACACCTGCAGGAAGCGGCCCGTCCCAGGGACAACCGGCTGGTTGTCACCGAACACGGAAGCATATCCTTCCGGGGCGAAGGCTATCACGCCGTTCTGCTTTACAACGTCGCGGATGGCACGCAGGCTGGGGATATCGTTACTGAGGACTTTCTTGGGGATGATCTGGTTGAGGCGGAACACCGTAGCCAGATGGCTCCTGAAGAAGGAAGCGTGCTCGGCCAGGAAGTTGATGCGCCTTGGCCAGGCAAGAACGGTGAGCATCGCATGGTCGCGACGCGACTGATGGTTCCATATGAGAAATGCCGGTCCCTTGCAGTCGGACAGCTTGTCGAAGACCTTGAACTCGGGATGGAAGGGCCTGGAGATTATGAAGCGGCACGCAAAATAGTAGATAAAATAGAATATCCAGAAGGGTTTCCGGTATTTGCGCGTGGCAAGCTCATAGTGCAGATCTTTTTCCTTTTTCATCGCTTGGTTGCGTTTTTATCCAGAAAATCCAGCACGTCCTTCACGGTTACGAAGGTGACGGGAGCGTCGAATGTAACTCCGAATTCTTCTTCCATCGCCATAGAGAGCATCAGCATTCCGATGGAGTCCATACCCAGGTCGGCCAGAAGGCGGGAATCCGGGGTGGCCGAGGCAATCTTGTCTTCGGGGAGATACGTTTTAATCAGGTTTAAGAGTCTTTCGTACATAGTCCTAATGTATTGATTCGTAGATTGTTTTGTTGTCAGCTATATTGATGAGGATCTGTGCGGCATTCCTTATTGCCTCTCGGCGGCAGGAGCCGCGGCTCTTCATCACGAGCTTGCTGGTTCCGAGCATTATGCCGGCTCCGAGGGAGGCAAAGTCGAACCTGGACATAAGATATCCTGCGATCGCTTTGGCGGCCGGCTCATTGTGGGTCTTGCCATATTTGATAATCTCGGTAATCAGGTTCACGGCCATCCCTTCGGAGTTCTTGAGCACCTGGTTCCCGGCGAATCCTTCGCACACCAGGACGTCGCAAAGGCCGGAGAGGGTCTTGTTGCCCTCGATGTTGCCGACGAAGTTGATGCCTTCCTCCTTGGCGAGCAGGGCGTGCGTCTCCTTTACCAGCTTGTTGCCCTTTGTGGGTTCGGCGCCGTTGGAAAGCAGGCCGACGCGGGGGGATTCCAGTTTATAGAGCTTGCGCATAAAGTCGCTGCCCCTATGGGCAAAGTCGACTAGCTGGGCGGGACCGCAATCTATGGATGCACCCGTATCGACCAGACAGGTGAAGCCGCCCTGGGTGTTGGGCAGGATGGCTGCTATACAGGGCCTTACGGTCTTGTCGGAGAGGAGGAACCTTATGGCTCCGGCAAACAGGGCTCCCGTGTTGCCCGCGCTTATGACTCCTATGACATCGTCGCACTGGCTTGCCTCCTGGAGGGCCTTGAAGACGGATACGGGCTCCTTGCTGTAGAATGCTTCGATGGGATTGTCAAGATTGGTTACGGTGTTGTCCGCTTGGAGGATGCGGTAGCGGCCCTGGGGCAGCTGGGCGGCCTCGATCAGGTTCCGGGGCCCGGCGAGGGCTACGTTGACGTGAGGGAAATCCTCCAGGACAAGCCTGGCCCCCTGGAGCATCTCTTCCGGCCCGAGGTCACTCCCCAGCAGGTCGATTATTATTTCGTGTCTGTCCATTTTCAATGTATTTCTCTGAATAACAACCCCAAATGTAATGATATTTGCGGATAATACAAAGCATTACCGGCAGGAATCAGCCTGCGCTACCTGCTCTTTGTGACGGTGATCTCTTCCACGGGGGTCTGCGGGATGAGCAGGCGCTCCACCGGCCAGGAGAAGGGCTTGGAAAGGCGGAAGGAGACATCTGCGCGGATGTCTTCGCTGGATGCGCCGAAGCGTGCCTGGTAGGTGCCGGCGGCCGTTTCCCACGCCGAAGTCGTCTCGTTGAAGGAGGCAAGGGTGTAGGGATCTATGCTCATCGTGAGGGTCTGGGTTTCGCCGGGGGCGAGTTCGCGTGTCTTGGCGAAGGCTTTCAGCTCCTGTGAGGGCTTGACAAGGCCTCCGTCAGGAGCGGAGACATACAGCTCGACGATCTCTTTTCCGGCAGTCTCACCGCTGTTTCGAACGGTTACGGTTGCAGTCACCTTTCCGTCCTTGGCAACCTTCACTACAGGCTTGGAATACTCGAAGCTGGTGTAGGACAGGCCATATCCGAACGGATATGAAACAGGCACTCCGGCCGTGCCGAAGTAACGGTAGCCCACCCATATACCTTCCTGATACTCAGTGAATCCGACGTTCCTGACCGCTGCCGCGGCAACTCCTGTGGGGCCTTCATACAGGTAAGGGAAGTTGTGCGAGGAGGGGATGCTGAGGTAGCTGTTGGGGAAAGTCATAGGAAGCTTGCCGGAAGGGTAGGCCGTGCCGCAGAGGATGTCGGCCACGGCGTTGCCGCCTTCCTGGCCCGGGGTCCAGGCAAGCAGGATGGCGTCAGGGATATGCTTCCAGGAGGCGGTTTCGATGACACCTCCTATATTCAGGACGACAATCAGTTTCCTGCCCAGGATATGGCATTCGTCGGCAATGTCCTGCATCATCTGCCGCTCCTGGGCAGTGAGCGACCAGTCGCCGTCGACGGCCTTGCGGTCATTGCCTTCACCGGCGTTGCGGGATATGGTGAATATTGCGATTTCATTCTCTATTGCGTTCTTTCTCAGATAGTTGCGCTCTATCTCCATCTCCGGGGCGATGGGACGGAAAGGAGGGTATTTCCCTTCGCCCAGCGCTTTGTTCCGCAGCCAGGTCTTCTTGTAGGGGATGTAGTCGCGATACCAGGCGGCAAGCTCGGAGTCCACAACCATTCCGTGGCTTTCCAGGCCTTCCTTGAGGCTTGCCACATATGCCTTGTTGACATCGCCAGAACCGGTGCCGCCGGCGATGAAATCATAGGAGCCGACGCCATAAAGGGCCACTTTCCTGACGCCCTGGATGGGGAGAGCGCCGTGATTCTCGAGCAGGACCATACCCTCCGGTGCAGCTTCGCGCACCAGCTTTGCGTGGCCTTCCAGGTCGGGCTTATCGCTGTGACGGAAGCCTTTGAAAACGGGGGTGCGGACTATGAATTCCAGCATATTGCGCACGTTGCGGTCGATGTCTTCCACCGCGAGAGTGCCTGCGGCTACGGCTTCACGAAGGCGCCAGGCCTCATAGTCGGAGCCGGGCTCCATAAGGTCATTGCCTGCGTGGACTGCGGCGACCGTGCCTTCCTTGAAGCCCCAGTCAGTCATCACTATGCCCTTGAAGCCCCATTCGTCGCGAAGGACGCCTGTCAGGAGGTCGTGGCTTTGCTGGGTGAACGGGCCGTTGAGCCTGTTGTAGGAGGACATTATGGTCCAGGGGGCGGCGTCACGCACGGCGATTTCGAAGCATTTGAGGTAGAGTTCGCGAAGGGCGCGGGGATTCACCCTGCTGTCATTTTCCCAGCGGCTTATCTCCTGATTGTTGGCGGCGAAATGCTTGAGGCTGACTCCGACGCCGTTGGACTGGATGCCGTCGATATATGCCGCTCCGGTCAGGCCGGCCAGCAGGGGATCCTCGGAGAAATATTCGAAGTTCCTGCCGCACAGGGGATTACGATGGAGGTTCATGCCGGGGGCAAGGAGGACGTCCACGCCATATTCCTTGACTTCCTGGCCCATTGCCGTCGTCAGCTCCTTCACCAGGGCCGGGTTCCACATCGAGGCCATAACGGTGCCTACGGGGAAGCCTGTGCAGTAGTAGGTCTGGCTGCTGCCTTCGCGGGTGGGGTTGATGCGAAGGCCGGCAGGGCCGTCCGCAAGAATCGCCGACGGAATGCCCAGACGCGCTATCGGCCGGGTGGAGCCGGCGGCGCCCGGAACGCGGAAACCGGCCAGGGGAGTATCGGTCCCTACAACCGTGCAGCCGATGTCATATCCCACCAGAAGCTGAATTTTCTCTTCGAGGGTCATCGCGGCGATGACTTCGTCGATGTTGTCCGCCCGCAGACGGGGCTGGGCAAAAGCTGCAATGGTGCACAGGGCAGCACCGAGGGCCAGAAGTGTTCTTTTCATATGCGCAGTACTATTATACCTTACAAATATACCATTTTATTTCTTATATTTGTGCGGATATAATAATTAATGACTATATGAAAAAACTCATTTCCATTGTTTTCGCCTTCTGTCTCTGCGCAATGGCCTGGGGGCAGGAAAGGCCTGATTCCCAGATGTGGTTCGATTCCGGAATGCTATTCTACGGCAACAAGAGCGCACACCTGACCTCCGAGACTTTCGCCTCCACGGTGAGTTCCTGGAAGGTGGGCAGGGTCCATATCGCAATCAGCGCCCAGACCACGCCCGAGATGATTGTCCAGCTCACTATGGCCGTTCCGTTCAAGGATGTAAGCTACAGCCTCACCCTGGACAAGGACCGCATCGCGGCCAGCTCAGCCACCGAACGTTATTATCGCAATCTCCCTGAAACAGAAGGAGTTCCGTTCACCTCCGCCGACACCAAACCCCAGTTCGTCGACGGGACTATGGAGGAATGGCTGAGGAATAAAGCCTCTGAGCTATATCCCCGCGAATGTTGGGAAAACGGCATCCAGGGACGAGTCCTGGTGCAATTCACCATCGACGAGAACGGCCGCACAGGCAACGTGAAGGTCCTTCGCGGCGCCGCCCCGCAGCTTGACGAGATTGCAAAGAAGATAGTCCTGTCAATGCCCGACTGGCGTCCCGGCCGCGACGCCGACGGCAAGCCCATCAAGGTCTCCTACAACCTTCCCATCATCTTCAAGCATCAGTAGGCTTAGATATACGACAGGATGATGTCGGCGAGCTGCTCTTCGGAGTGGCCGTCGGCCTTGAGGACGATGTCGTAGTTGCGGGCGTCGAAGCGGCTTACTCCGGCATATCGCTGGATATAGTTGTCGCGTCCCTGGTCTATGCCCTGGATAACGGCCTTGGCGGAATCCTCGCTGAGGCCTTGTTTTTTCATTATCCTTTCTATGCGATGGGGCATGGATGCGGTGATGAATATGTTCAGCGTATTGGGATGGTCCTTGAAAACAAAGAATCCGCTTCGGCCGGCAATGACGCAGGAGCCCATATCCGCGAACCCGCGCAGAATCTCAACTTCGGCCTTGTAGATGTCGTCCGTAGTTACATCAAACGCAAATTCCTGGGTGTACTTGGGGTCTAATCCCAGAATTCTGGCGGAGGGCATGGGGGAGACTCTCTTGACGAAGTCTGCCAGCCAGTTTTTCTTCTCTCCCTTGAGTTTTTCTATGCCGCTTGAGGTCAGGTTGAACTGCTTTTCAAGGCTTTCGAGCAGCTGTTTGTCGCAATAGCGCGCATTCAGTTTCTCTGCCAATATGCTGCCGACAGTGTGTCCGCCGGAACCGACCTCGCGGCTTAGTGTAATGATAAAGGGCTCTTGCTTATTCATATGATTGAAGTTTATAATGCAAATATATCCTTTTTTTGCAGATAATCCTAATCACGGGGCACTGAAAGCTAATCTTCCGACATTTCAGGCCTGCCCTCTTGTACGATTGGCAGATTTTAGTTATTTTTGTATCCCGTATTGTTTTTTAACAAACGGGACTTATGAACACAAAATACGTCTTCATCACAGGCGGCGTGGTATCTTCCCTGGGCAAAGGGATCATTGCTGCTTCCTTGGGTAAACTGCTGCAAGCCAGGGGCCTCAGAGTCACTATCCAGAAATTCGACCCCTATCTGAACATAGACCCCGGAACTCTGAATCCATATGAGCACGGAGAATGCTACGTGACGGAGGACGGCGCAGAAACAGACCTGGATTTAGGCCATTACGAACGCTTCCTGGGGGTCCCCACATCCCAGGCCAACAATGTTACGACCGGCCGTATCTACCATACCGTCATTACCCGCGAGAGGGAAGGAGCCTATCTTGGCAAGACCGTTCAGATTGTCCCGCACGTCACCGACGAAATCAAACGAAGGATGCTCCTGCTGGGACAGACAGGAGACTATGACGTAATTATCACCGAAGTGGGCGGGACGGTAGGCGACATGGAAAGCCAGCCTTTCATCGAAGCCGTGCGGCAACTGCAGTGGGAACTGCCGGAAGAGGACTTCCTGAGCATCCATCTTACCTTGATTCCCTATCTGAAGGCGGCCAAGGAACTTAAAACCAAGCCCACGCAGCACTCCGTCCAGGAGTTGCAGTCCCAGGGCGTCCATCCTGACATCATTGTCTGCCGGACTGAAAAGGAACTCACCCCGGAGCTCCGTAAGAAAATCGCCCTGTTCTGTAATGTGAAGCCGGGCCATGTGATTCAGTCCATGGACGCCTGGAGTATCTACCAGGTTCCCTTTAATATGAAAAAGGAGCATATGGATGACCTGGTACTCAATAAATTGGAAATCTTTGGCCGTCCAGAGCCGGATTTAAGCGCGCTGAGTACCTTCCTGGACCGTTTACAACACCCTGAGGTAGAGGTGAACATTGCCCTGGTCGGGAAATATGTCGAGTTGCAGGACGCGTATAAAAGCATTCAGGAGAGCTTTATTCATGCTGGCGCCGCCAATCGTTGTAAAGTGAATGTCATTTCCATTCAGGCCGACTACCTCACCCCGGAGAATGTCCCCCAAAGGCTCGCCGGAATGGACGGCATCCTGGTCGCCCCGGGCTTCGGCTCGCGCGGCCTGGAGGGAAAGATAGCCGCCGTCCGATATGCCAGGGAGAACGGCATTCCCTTCTTTGGCATATGTCTGGGTATGCAAATGGCCGTGGTGGAATTCGCGAGAAACGTGCTGGGATGGACCTCCGCCGCATCTACAGAAGAGATCCCGGACACAGATTATCCGGTTATCGACTTGATGGAAGCGCAGAAAAAGACCACCCTGAAAGGAGGAACGATGCGCCTGGGTGCGTACCCTTGCCGGGTGCAGGAGGGGACTCTCGCCTGGAGAATATATGGCGAACCCCTTATCTCCGAGCGGCACAGGCATCGTTACGAACTCAATAACCGATATATTGGCGACCTGCAAGCTGCCGGCCTATGCGTAAGCGGCATCAATCCGGAAAGCCACCTGGCAGAGATGGTGGAAATACCCTCCCACCCGTTCTTCATAGCCACCCAGTTTCATCCGGAACTGAAAAGTACCCCTGAACGGCCTCAGCCCATTTTTGTGAACTTTGTCAAGGCCGCGCTGGACCATTATAAGCACTGGACGTCAGGCGGAGGACATCTCTCCACGTCAGGCTATCTGGCGTAATGTTCCAACAGCGCATTATGAATGGCCTTTATAAGCTGTGGAGTTTCGTAGGGGATGAAATGGATTTTGTTGTCTTCCAGGAAGTGGTCGTAGCGTCCGTTGAAGCCATAGGCAATAAGGTAACTGAAATTGTCAGCCATACATTCCTCTACCCCCATAACATAGCCTGTATTGTGGCCCACAATGTCAAAGAAGTCGGTTGACTGTTCGATGGGAATCATAGTGTCCGGCTCATCAAGAGGCACCAGCACGGGGCGCATGCCAAGATAGAATTCGGCTTCTGGATTGGCGGCCACCGCTTCGGCGAATGTGCCGCAATACACTGCAACCAGTATGCAGCGCCGCTTTTGCCCATTGATAGTGAATTCTCCATAGTTGTCGTATTTCTCCACATCAGGGTTGCTCACCAGCATTTCCTGGACCGTCGGGCCAAATTGTACGTTATGATCCATGACAGTAATACCGGCTAGTGAATACATCAGCCTTCGGAAATCGGCATCATTGCGAGTCAAAGTGTGGAACAACTCGTGCGACACCAATTCGCGGGCAAGATGGACGCGGTATTCCCTGTAGTCCGCATCCAGGGAGGGATCCCCCTGATATGCGCGGGCAAATCGTTCCGTATCGAATTCGCTGAGGTATATTTCATTATTCAACGTATAGCCGCCCATATGGCCTTCATCGTCCATCTTTGTCTTTATGAAAACGATTTCCTGCCTTACAGGCAATTTGAAGCCCAATTCAGTGCATCGGGCTTCTATGAAATCCATTGTCTTACCGAGTGCCTTTTTCTCCGGCTCCGTGAAATCCATTATCTGTTCTGCCGCGATGGCCTTGAATTCGTCAAGGGATTTGCCTGTACATCCAAGTTTCCAGTCGATGTCGTTTTGGGTCTGGAAGTTTAAATAGGACGTATTGGACATTTTTAACTGTCGGCCTTCCTGCTGTGTTGCAAAGCGATAGCAGATAGTCCCGCCGGGCGTCCAGGCCAACTCGTTATTCCTGCCTGCACCGACGCAAAGCAGTGTTACCGAGCAGAAAAAAGCAATGGATAAAATAATCTTTCTCATAAAGACACAAAATTGATTATGCAAAGATAGAACATTTCACCGGACAATGTGTATCTTTGTAACTTAATATATAACAAATGATTCGTGATTATGAGTGACGGAAATAAACGAAAAGGCCTCTCAAGCTTTATGGAGAAGTTCATCATCAGTATCCTGGGTACCACCATCTCCATTGCCCTGACTTTCGGTACCACGGCATTGATCAATAACCACAAGAAGACAATTGCCAAGAGGCAGACGGCCATGCTGGTCATTCACGATATCAACAATACCATAAAACTGCTGGAGAATTCCAAGTTGCAGCATGAGAAATCCTATGAATCGACGAAGTATTTCATTGAATATATGGACCGCCCGGAGGCAGCCGACTCAGTCAAGCTGGCGCAGGCCATCGATGACGTCCTGCGCATGCTGACTCGCATGGACCGTGACAAGAGCATCAATGAATCTACAGAGAAGATTTTCACCGGCGGGTTGGATGTGTGGAACAATCTGGACAATATGCGTTTTATCGAAAACGTCCAGTCTTTTTATTATGCCAGACGCGATTGGCTGGACTACACCAACACTTCCGTCAATTGGATAGCGCCCCTTAGTGAAACGGAAATTGCCGCCCAGATAGCAAACTATGATTATTCCCAATCGTTTACCAATTGGGATGTATGGGGGGACTTTTTAAGAAACAAGTTAAAGGACAAAACGATCCGATATTATCTTGACATCACGCCCAACCGAATCGGTGAGTACAACAGAATGATACAGACCCTGAGCGACCTCAATGAGGAGAACATGTTCCTTATGAATATTACGGACGAAGAGTTGGAAAGCTTCATCAACAAGATTGAGGATAATAAATCCCCCTTGAACGGGCGTGATGTCGTAGGCACATGGGTTGACTCCCAGAACGTGAGCAACAGCCACTTACACGAAGAAGAATTCCGCTCTGACTGCACTTTTGAGGTTCGCGACTCAATCGTATATACCGCCTGGCACTTCAGGGGAAATATCAAGGTGAACGTCTCTGTAGAAGGAAAGTGGGAGGTCAAAAAAGACTCTCTCATACGCTATTATGACAAGGAAACCCTGAGAACCGCGATTGATACCACCGGAGTCAGCGCAGGCGCGGCTGGTGGAGAGGGGCTGTCGAGATTCATCCAGACCCTGTCGGAGTATTACGAGGAGCAATTATATAAGGAATTCGATACCCTTTCACGCGTTGCCTACAAGGGAAGTTTCAACCTTACGCACAGCAAAATGGAACTTACCTCTACCGTCAAGGGAGAAGATGGCGAACCGTATGAGCTGACCAAGCATTTTAAACGTAAATAATCCAATGAAAAAGAATCTCTCACTCTATCTGATCGTGGCAGCCATCGTGGCCTCTGGCCTTAGTGCCTGCCATACTGACGCCCCGGTCGAGCCGAAGACTGCTGTGGACAATGGTGCTTGGCCAGTGCCCGCTGACGCGGGAGACGCGAGCTATAAGCCCGGTGACGATTTCTATATGTACTGCAACGGCGGCTTCTGGAAAAGCGCCACAGTCGATGAATCGAAAGCCGAAAACAAATGTATAGCACTGGAAGAAGTCCCGAGACTGATGAATCAGCGCATCGAAGCACTTAATTTCCCGTCGCTGGAGAAGATGAAGAAGGATATCGCCCTACGTGACGAAGCCACGCTGGCAAAGCAGCAGCAGCGCGCGCAAGCGGCCATCGCACGCGTAAAGGCAGTCCAGACTGTTGAAGAGGGATGGCAGATGATGGCCCTGATGATGAAGGAGGGTTACCACCTGCCGGTCAACATATCAATTTTCTCGCGCAAAGGCCGCATGGCGGCCTGCATAAAGATAGATCTCGCCAACGACTATGCAGCACCTATGCTGCTGTCAGAAAACGATTTCGAATGGCGCCTGGCAAACGACCCCAAGATGCTTGCCTCGTTGCGCCCGGTTTCCGGCGGCGCCACCAAGAGCATCGATGCTGAAAAGTGGCCCATGCTCTTCAACATCATGCAGACTCTGGGCGTAGCCCCGGAAGACGCTTACATCCTCGACGAGCAGCAGGATTTCGTATTCCAGAATATGGTGGATAATCAAGACTTGGTGATTAAAATGATCCAGGACATGGACGTTGAGGGGCTAAAGAATAACATTCTCCTGCCTGCCATCAGTTCCGATGCCGTCCTGTACAGCGGCGAGACTTCATTGACACAAGATCAGATGATAAACGCCATCAGCCAGAATTATCTGCGCTACGAACGTTCAAAAGTCTTCGCCGATGCATACGTTACCGCGGAAATGAAGCAGCGCACCATCGCAATCTGCGAACAGATGCGCGAGTCCTTCCGCCTGCGCATCGACGCCAGTGAGTGGATGAGCGAAAACGCAAAACAGAGCGCTCGGGGGAAGGTTGAGGCCATGACCTTCAACGTGGGTTGTCCGGACCAGTGGTTACAGGCCGGTCTTCCCGACCTTGGCAATTGCGAAACCATCCTGGACGATGTTCTCACCATCCGCGGCGCCCTGTTACGGCTGAACCTCAGTCTCATCGGAAAACCCACCTCAGAGGCGTCCTTCCACAACGTCATCGCAAATTTGATGGACCTCACCGTGGTCAATGCCAGTTACCTGACTAACGCCAACGCCATGAACATCTGGCCGACTTGGATTATGGAGCCTTATTACCAGGATGGCGCCAACGAGGCATACAACTACGCTACCTTTATGGTCACAGGCCACGAAATGACTCACGGCTTCGATACAAATGGGGCACATTTCAATTGGCAGGGCGACCTTGAAAACCTCTTCGCCGGCGATGCCGACCGCCAGGAGTTCCAGAACCGCGCCCAGCAGCTGATTGACTGCTATAATTCCTTCGAGGTTTTGCCCTGGGCCCTGCCGGGCCTCCACGCCGACGGCGCCTACACCGTGAGCGAAAACATCGCCGACCTGGGCGGTTTCCTAATAGCCTACGACACCTATGTGCGCCATCTGCGGGAGAAAGGCTTTACCGGCGAGCAGTACGACCAGCAGCGCCGCCGCTTCTACCTCGCCTATGCCTGGCTCTGGCACGGCAAGTACACTGCAAAGTTCGCCCAGATGTACGTGAATGGCCTCGACGAAGGCGGTACCGGCAAGAACATCCACTCGCTTTTCCGTGAGCGCATCAACGGTGTGGTCATGAACACTGATGACTGGTATGAACTCTTCTCCATCCAGCCCGAAGACAAGCTTTACTGCAAGGAAGAGGACCGCGTGAGAATATGGTGACACTTGGGTGGAAGTGTAGTGATTTCAAAGCAGAGTCAGCACATCGGCGGGAAGAAGGGAATTACCTTGATCCTCATCCGGCCTGATTTTGGTGAACAGTTTTAAAATCAATTGTTTGCCTTGTGTAAAGGGAAGACTCTTTGCTATCTTCTCCAACTGATTGGTCAGTAACCGTCCATTCTCTCCCATTGTCCACTTGCATTCTCCTATAAGGATGCTCTTACCATCAATAGACTCTGCGACAAGATCCAATTCAACATCCCGAGGCTTTTCCTCCCCTTCAATGAGCACCTTTCCCCACCATCTTGATGCTTTGCCAAAGACTATCCCATCGATACGGTTGCCTGATACTGCATCGCGACACAGATGCTCCCACCAGTATCCGATATGCGAGGATAGTTGGCTATCCAATGCCGCCTCAAGTGGAAGACGGCGGTCCATCTCGATAAAAGAACGGTTTGCCGGAACGAACCTATAGTAGAAACTCAAGAACGGATCGGCAATCTGGTACAGGCTTTTCTTACTTGATTTAGCCGATTCCCCAAACGGAATGTCCTTTTCCAGATATCCTAAATCCAACAGTTTAGCCAGCGGCCTTGACAGATTTGTAGCAGGCTCATTGCACCGGGATGCTATCTCCGAAAGCCGATGTATGCCATC
>JAEEGL012300237.1_pt1 | contig 98025 bp, 88 predicted proteins | sample 9134231 | NCBI WGS metagenome assembly JAEEGL01 (sample SAMN16246548, study PRJNA631951) | gut metagenome | biome: gut microbiome; feature: rumen; material: fiber-attached | host: Bos | place: Iran: Karaj | collected 2018-10 | reverse complement strand
GTCGTCGGCTGCGCCAACTTCGTTGCCAGCGTCCCCGAGGACTCCGCCGAATACACCTACGCGTTCACCGACTGGGAATGCGGCGGCGAGAAGCTCGGCAGGGCCACCGAGGTAACCGGCCCGATGGACATCAGCTGCGAGATCACCAGAGCGCTCAGGGCATACGCCGTGACCGTCACGGGGGTCAACTGCGGCACCTCCAACGTCACCGAGATGGACCTGCCCTACGGCACCCAGATAAACGTGTCCGAGGACGGAAAGACTCTGACCGTCGTCGGCTGCGCCAACTTCGTTGCCAGCGTCCCCGAGGACTCCGCCGAATACACCTACGCGTTCACCGACTGGGAATGCGGCGGCGAGAAGCTCGGCAGGGCCACCGAGGTCACCGGCCCGATGGACATCAGCTGCGAGATCACCAGGGAGCTCAGGGAGTACGATGTCACGATCGTGCCTTCCGATGAGGAAGCCGGAACAGTCTCCCTCGGCATCGTTACCGTGCCTTACGGAACAGTCGTCGTCCCCAGAGAAAACGTCCTGAAGATCGGAGATTCCGAATCCGTGGCCACCGTCGCCGAATCCACCGCAGAGTATTCTTACTCCTTCGAGGGATGGAGCATGGAATCCAGGACCATTACCGGCGAGACTACGATCACCGCGGAGTTCTCCAAGACCCTGCTCTCCTTCGTCTACGAGAATGTATGGTACGTCATACAGGAGGACCGCAGCACCGTCTCCGCCGTCGGATACGACGGAGAGCCTACCTTCATCGGAGTTCCTGATGTCGTGTACGGAGACGGCATTGCGTTCGTCCCCGTGTCCATAGCCGAGGGAGCCTTCGCCGATTGCGCCACCGTCACATCCGCGGAGATCGGAAGCACCGTCTCCGACATCGGACTCGGAGCCTTCGACAGCCCGTACCTCGGAACCATCGAGGTCTCCGCGGACAACGGAGCATACTCCTCCTATGATGGGGCCCTCTTCGACAAGGACAAGAGCGTCCTGATCAGGTTCCCGGCCGCCAAGCAGAAGATGGTGATACCCGACGTGACCGAGATAGCTCCCGGAGCGTTCAAGAACGTCGGAGCCGCTCTCAAGAACGACGATCCCAGCGGCACCTACTTCCGCTATGCGATGATTCCCGGGAGCGTCACTTCGATCGGAGATGACGCCTTCCGCGGAAGCACTCTCGAATGCCTCAAGTTCTCCGGCTGCACAGTCACCATAGGCGACCATGCCTTCGCCGGATGCTCCGCCCTCAACTACGTCGTGTTCAGCGCGACCTTCGTGTCCGTCGGCGATGGCGCATTCGACGGATGCACCTTCATTGGGGAAGACAAGAGAGAGATGTCTCTCGCCGACGCGATGGCCGGCCACAAGTTCACCGGAAAGAACAGTTCCGCGCTTAAGGTCTACGTCCCGCCCGTCGACGGCACCATCATCGACAACGGCATGAGGTATGTGATAACTGCCAACGGGGAATCCAAGACCGTCGAGGCAGCCGGATTCGCCGCCGATGCCGTGGCCGATCTTATAATCCCCGAGTCCGTGAGCTATCTCGGATTCGAATGGACCGTCTCCGAGATCGCCTCCAAGGCCTTCTACGGCTGCAAGACGCTGGAGTCCGTCACCCTCACCGGCGTGACTTCCATAGGATCCTATGCCTTCTTCGGATGCAAGTCCCTTGAATCCGTAGAGCTCGGCGACACCACCGTCCTGGGCACGAGCGCGTTCAGCGGATGCGTCTCCCTTTCCGGAATCAGCCTGGAGAACGTTGTCGAAATAGGGAAGCACGCCTTCTTCGACTGCAAGGCCCTGACCTACGCCGACCTGGCCTCCGTTGAGTCCATCGGATACGGCGCGTTCACCGGAACCAGCCTGCAGGACATCTCCTTCGGCGATTCCCTCGCAGAAGTGGATTCCAAGGCGTTCTACGGATACAAGTTCCAGGACGCGGACGGCAACAAGATCAGCCTAGATAACCTCAAGGGCAACACCTTCTCCGGACAGGACAAGGTCCTGACTATGGAGGCCTGAGCCCGAAACTGCCGGGCAACCCCCGGCAAAACCTTTTTCAGACGGTAATATGGCTCAGAGCTGTATTGCCGTTCTCTTTTTACGCGACCGTTTGCTGAGGTTCTGTGCTCTGAATTCTGTTCTCTATCCGGCATCCATGGCGCATCCGCGTCTATAGGTTCCCGTTAGCTCAGCGGTCTCCCGACGTTTCTGTGTAGGCGGGCGGCAGAAATGCGTCGTCAGAGAAACGGGGGCACGGCATTCCGCCGCCGGAATGAACGGTTTCTGCGACCGCAAGCCGATGCTTCGAATGTGAGCTCGTCGCATCGGAAATGTGATAAGCGTCGGTGCCTGCGGAAGCGGTTCAGGTTTCTGGTTCAGCACATCCCGCAGCGGCGGATGCTTGTCTGATTGTTCTGTAATTCTGCAGCATCCAAACAATATTGCATGAGGGATGCCGGGCCGGCCCCAGCAGTAGCGCTGGTCCGGCGTTATTTTGCCGCCGCCGGTCCTGCCGATCATATAGGCGTCGGTAGTTCTCTGTTCATATGTCTCATCAATGCCGGGCCAGAATTGCTTATGGCCTGAAGATGAACATAAACGCAAGAATCGCGACGATCGCTGCGGCTGGGATGGCTATCAGCATTCTTCTGTTCATTGTTGCACCTTGGTATTTTGGATGGATAACAGACGTGATTATAGTGTATAATATTTTCTGATGAATGTATGAATGATTATCATTACATCCAAAATAGCCTCTTTCCGGAACCCGCATCCATCCGATCTTGCAGCGCCGGCCGGTTGGGACCGAGCTCCGTTCAGCATGTCTGGCTGTCTTTCCCAGGGATTAGTGTTATTAATAATCCGTTTAATTATCATCCATGTCCGATGTGGTCATCGATCTCCGCAGCAAGGGAAAGGATTGCTGCGGCTGCGCCGCGTGCGCCAGCGTCTGCCCCAAAGACGCCATCAATATGGTATTGGACGACGAAGGCATATGCAGGTCCTCGGTCGACATCCTCAGCTGCGTGGATTGCGGCCTTTGCTCCAAGGTATGTCCTGTCCTCAATCCGGACCATTCCAACGATCCCCAGCCCAGCTTCTACGCTTTCAGGGCCGAAGAAAGCGAGGTTCTCAGAAGCTCCTCGGGAGGCGCGTTCTTCCCTCTGGCCCAATGGATGATCTCCCGCGGGGGATACGTCTGCGGCGTGGTATTCGACGGCGATCTCAATGCCGTATACAGAATGACCCAGGACATCGGCGTCGTCAGGGACATGCAGAAGTCCAAGTATGTTTTCAGCGAGATGGGCGGGATATACGGGGAGATCGAAGAAGCTCTGGGATCCGGGAAGGAGGTTCTGTTCGTGGGCTGTCCCTGCCAGGTCGCCGCGGTCAAGAACCGCATCAAAGACAAAGAAAACCTGTACACCGTCGACCTCCTCTGCGCCGGGCTTCCCGCCAAGGGGATGTACCGGAAGTATCTGGACGAAATCTCATGCGGCAAGAAGATCAAGAATCTCATATTCCGCGACAGCGAGCTACCATACGGGACTCTCGTGATAGAATACGAGGACGGCACCAGGAAGACCAATTTCCGCGACATGTATTTCGCCGGGTTCCTGAGGCATATGTTCAAGAGCGGTTCCTGCGCCGAGTGCGAGTTCGCGTCCATCCCGAGGCAGGGGGACGTGACCATCGGCGACCTCTGGAATTACGACAAAATCATCTATGACCTCGACGCGAAGACCGGAATAAGCTGCGTCGTGGTCAACAGCGAGAGAGGGAGGGAGATGTTCGGCGTCCTTTCGGAGAGCGCTTCCTTCCTCAGGGAGATCCCGATGTCCTTCGCCCAGCGCTTCAACAGATTCAATGTGAAGCGCCCGGCGGGACCGGCAAGCGAGAGGTTCCACTACCTCCTCGACAGGGGCTACAGCATCGGGAAGGCCCTGGATTACTCCATCAATTCGAAATATGACGTGGCGATAACCGGGTTCTGGCGCGCCCCCAACTACGGCGGGGATCTCACCTATTATGCGCTGTACAACGTGATCCTGGACATGGGCCTGGAGCCGGTTTTCGTGGAGGCATGCAATCCTGCCGCCCCTCCGGGATCGCCCCCGAGCCCGTTGCACATGGACACCAAGTATCCTCTGTTCAGCATCGCGCCGTGGTATCCCAACAGGGAGAGGCAGGCCGAGATCAATCTCCGCGTGAGGAACGTCATGGTCGGGTCGGACCAGGTCTGGAACCCTAAGCTTCTGTCTCCGGGCGGAGTGAAGGCATACGCCCTGGATTTCGTGCCGCCGTGGAGGAATTCGGTGGCATACGCCTCGTCCTTCGGGGCCACCACGTACGAAGCCGACACTCCCCTGAAGAAAGAGCTGATAGACCTCATCAGGCGCATAAAGCACGTCTCCGTCCGCGAGAAATCGGGCGTGGACATATGCGAGAAATTCGGCATAGAAGCCAGGCAGGTCCTGGATCCGGTCATGCTCTGCGACATGAAGCATTACGAGGAGCTGATCGAGAAAGCCGACATGCAGTTCCCGCGCAGGTATATGCTGGCTTTCATCCGCCACATCAACGTGCACATGGATCCGATGATGATGTCCTCCGCGCTGGGGATGAGCGCCCTGAACGTCGGCGGGCCGGAACTGGATTACAGTAAGTCCGTTTCGTATCCTCTGATCAACGTCCATTCCGTGGAGAACTGGATCAAATCGATAAGCGGGGCTGAGTTCATACTGACGGATTCGTTCCACGCCACCGTCCTGGCCATACTGTTCAGGAAGCAGTTCGTTTCGGTGTACGGCCGCATGGACGAGACTTCCGGCAACGGACGCATGTCCTCCCTGCTGGCATGCCTGGGCCTGAGCGACCGTCTGTTCAGGACCACGGAGGAGGCCGTGCAGGCGGGCATCCACAAGCGCGAGATCGATTACGACGCCGTATACAAGAAGCTCGAGCCTCTGAAGGCCGAATGCATGGCCTGGCTCGAGAATGCCATAGAGCGCTGAGGGGGCTGTCCCCCTCAATAATCCTTCTCTATTTCCAGGGCTTCTTTGAGCCAGTTCAGGGATTCCTCCCTCAGGCTCTCCAATTTGGCGCGGACCTGGGCGTAATCTATCGGCTTCCCGAAATCCTTGGAAGTGACGGCGTCCCAGGTGGTCTTGTACATCCTGTGCTCCAGGTCGAACAGTCCCAGCAGCGATCTGAAGCGGTCCAGGCCGGTCTCTTCGCTCATGTTCCCGTAGGTTATCGTGAACTGCTTCCCGAAGACGATGCAGAGCGCCACGGCATGGAACGAGTCGGTGAGCACGTGCTCGGCGTAGAATATGGATTTGACCCAGTTCTCGACCGTGACCGCATGGGTCATCGGGTACGGGGTCCTGACCTCATCCAGATTGATGTCGGGACCGACTATGTTCACGAAATCAAGGCCTATGAAATCGGCCAGTCTGAGGGGTTCGATGTGGTCCCCTATGTGCCTGATGAAGCAGAGCCCATAGCGCTCCGGGAATTCCATGGTAGCTTTGTCGAGCAGGGTCTGATAATGCTGCATCCCGCACAGCATGACCGGGTCGAGGACATGCTTCGCCTCTATGCCCAGGCTCTCGCATATGTCCACCCCCGATTTCTCGCGGACGGAGACGTGCTTGATGTTGCGGAGGGCCTTCACCTGCTCCTTCTCGATCTCGGTTTCGGGCTGGTAAACCGATTTCCCGAACGAGGACGCGTATGCGACCGTGTTGCGCCAGGGAGTGGCGAAATCCAGCGCATAGGAATATACGGTCTCGGGATGCCCCACGAACAGATCGGGGTTCCAGACCTGGTCGGATCCGACCATGAGGGTGTATATCCTGAGGTTCACCTCGGTCTGCTGGCGCTTGTCATGCGCCCAAGGTATGATGCTGTAGATCGGATAGGCGTTCACCAGGCGCTTCGGGCTCCCGGGGACGACGAATTTGTTGTTGCTGCGGGCCTCTATCATCGCGGGCTCCAGCCCGAGGTCCTTGATTATGTTGAACAGAGCGTAATAAGTCAGGTCCCCGCCGTAGTTCGGGACTCTCCACAGCCCGGTTATGCCCACGTCGTATTTCCATTCCAGGCAGTATTTGATGGATTTTCTGACCGAATACCCGCGCTCAAGCATGTAGTACATCCTTTTCCTGCCCAGATGGTGCTTGCGCTCGGGATGGAGCCTGTTGAAGCGCCTCACGAAATCGAACGGGATCTCCCTGAGGAACGCCGAATTCTCTATGAGGACGTTCATCAGCCTTCTTCCGGCCGCGTTGTTGACCAGGACCGCGCTGACCCCTTTGCTGGGATCGAAGTCGTAGAACAGCCTTTCCGAATCCCACAGATCGCCGATGGTCAGATCCGCATGCCTGGGGGCGGCCGCGAAGTCGCAGTTGGCGCAGCAGTCGTCCTTGTAAAGGCTGGCGTTGAAGCCGGCGAAGTACGGGTCTTTGTAGTTGGTCTTGCTGGTCCCGTCCGCGAAATCGAAAATCAGGGTTCCGTAAGGGACTTTTTTGCTGCGGAAAGTCAGATTCTTTATCTTCTTCCCTTCGGCTTCCTCTTTGATGTATTTTTTGTAGATGCTCTTGGACGGCATCCCGGAACATATCAGGTCTACTGTGAACAGCTTATCGTTTTCGCCGATGTAATTCCTGAGGGCGGCGGCATGGCACGGAAGCCCGACGAAAAGGACGATGTGCCCCTGGCTCAGGCAGGCCTTGACGTCTTTGTATATCCCTCTCATCTCGCTCAGAGCGTATTTCGAGCCGTACATGCGTCTGATGGTGTTCCTGTCGTTCGTCAGCTTGTACACCACGTTCATGTCGTCGTCGTACAGGGCTCCGCACACGTATCCGTCGTTGTAGAGGGCCCAGCCGGCAAGAATCGATACGACGCCTCCGGAAGAGCTCATGGCGAGGACTTTGTCGTTGGCCATGAAAGCATATGATCTGGGACGATGCATGTTGATGCCGGTGCTGTGGTTGATGATGGGGCACACGTCGATGCACATGCCGCATTCAGAGCATAATTCCGGGTCGATCGATGATTTGAGGAACCCTTCGTCGTTCAGATCGATGGAGATGGCAGCGCTGAGACAGACATTCTTGCATGCGTAGCACCCCAGACAGCTTTTCTCTAATTCTTCTAGCGCATCGACCACATGTTCCATGGTGCCTGATAGTCATTGAATAATAAACTTATTCTGTGGCTGCCGGCAGCCGCCCAGCCTTTGTCGGTCTGGGGCCGCCTAAATACAGGGACAGCGTCCGGCAGGGAAAGTGCTAATTTATACCGAAAACCACTACGCCTCCGCATGGTCATCAACGTAGGGACAGAACTCCCCAAAGCGAAGAAATTCTGCGTCGGATGCTATGCTTGCGAGAGCGCATGCAATCACAGCGCCATCATCATGAGCTTGGATGCGGAAGGCTTCTGCAGGGCGCACGTGGACGATTCCATGTGCAACGGATGCGAGTCCTGCGTGATGGTCTGCCCGCAGCTGAATTTCGAATCCGAATCCAGCGATTCGCCGCCGGCGTACGCTCTGAAGGCTCCCCAGCCGGAGCTTTCCCTGAGCTCATCCGGAGGCGCGTTCTCCCTTCTGGCGGATTTCATCCTGGAAAAAGGCGGATTAGTATGCGGCGTCGTCTTCGACGGGGATTTCAATGCCGTATACGAACTGACCGACGACAGGGACGAGATCGCCAGGATGCGCGGCTCTAAGTACGTTTTCAGCGAGATGCGCGGCATATACTCCGGGATCTCCGAGAAGCTAAAGGAGGGCCGCGACGTGCTTTTCGTAGGGCTTCCGTGCCAGGTGAAGGCGGTCAGGAACCGCATCGGAGACAGCGATCACCTTTACTGCGTCGATCTCATATGCGGAGGCCAGCCGTCGAAGGGAGTATTCCAGAAGTATGTGGCGGAAATATCCTCCGAGAAGCCCGTATCCGGCCTCTCGTTCAGGAAAAAGGGATATCCGTACGGGATGCTCGCCATAGATTACGCCGACGGAACCAGCAGGCTGTCCTTCGGAGACAAGTATTTCGCCGGCTACAACAAGCATCTGATGAAGAACCAGGCATGCGGGGACTGCAAGTTCGCGGCCTCCCCCAGGCCCGGCGACATGACCATCGGCGATCTCTGGAATGCGGAGAGATACATCCGCGACACCGACATCTCGGAAGGGATCAGCGCCGTTCTGGTGAGCACGCCCAAAGGGCGGGAGATGTTCGAGGCCATATCCGGGAGGGCGGCGTATCTGAGGGAGATCCCGCTGGATTTCCTGAGGCGCTTCAACAGGATGGGCCCCAGGCTTTCCGTCCACGAATCCAGGCAGAGGCTCTTCGACATGGTCGACCGCGGCTATCCCGTGGCGAAATCGGTGGATTACTGCCTCGCCGGCAGGTTCGACATGGGGATCACCGGCTTCTGGAGGATCAACGACTACGGCGGCGAGCTTTCGTATTATGCTCTGTTCATGTTCTTCAGGGACAGGGACATGGAGCCTCTGCTGATAGAATCCAGGAACGATATCACCGGCCATCCCAGCGAGCCGGCGCTGTTCAGCAACCGTTATACCGCCAATTCGAGGGCCAAATGGTACTCCACAATCAGGGAGCAGACCGAGATAGGCGCCAGAGTCTACAATGCCATCTCCGGCCCCGGCCCCATATGGGACAGAAGGATAATCGGCCAGAACGTCGTGGAATGCTATTCCCTGGATTTCATCCCGTCCTGGAGGAACAAGATCTCCATAGCCTCCAGCTTCGGCTCCGCCAATTTCGAGGGCACGGACGAGGACAGGGCCAGGCTCGGGAAGATCCTTGGCAGGCTGGACAAAGTCTCCGTCTGCGATGTTTCCTCGCGCAGCATATGCGAATCCATGGGCGTCGAAGCCAAGATAATAATGGATCCGGTCTTCCTCTGCGACCCCAGGCACTACAGCGATCTCATGGCGGATTCCAAGGCTTCCTTCCCCAAGGGATATGTGCTCATATATGCCCTCCACCCGAAGGATCTGGAAGGGTTCGAAGCCGTCGCAGATGCCTTGGGCCTGGGGCAGATATGCGTCGGCAGCGCGGAGACGAACTTCAATCTGAAGACCCAGTTCCCTATCACCAACATATATTCGATCGAGAACTGGCTGAAATGCATAGACAATTCGTCGTTCGTCGTCACAGATTCGTATTATGCCGCCGCATTCGCCATCCTGTTCAGGAAGCCTTTCGCCGTCGTGACGAGGGCGGAGCCCGAGCGCGAAGGGAGGACGTCTTCGCTGCTCATGATCGCAGGCCTGGAGAACCGCATGTTCGGGGATATCCGCGGGCTTCTGGATTCCGGCGTCCTGAATGAAAGCATAGATTACGACGCAGTCCACGAGAGGATAGCGCTCGGACGCGACGAATCCATAGAATGGATACTCAGCTCCCTCCAGCTGTCCTGAGCCCCGGTCCATGCGGACGGTCTGGCGCTCCGTATTCCGGGATGGCGCATATAAAATAGTAGATTCGGCATGGTAGGTCTGGGTATAGAATTGACTTGTATCGATGCCTTGTCAGAGCTCAGTAAGGAATGCGCTGGATGCGCAGCATGCCAAAGCATCTGCGTCAAGAATTGCATAACGATGGAGGAGACCAAAGAAGGCTTCCCGGTCGCGGTCGTAGACAAGTCCGTATGCATCGATTGCGGGGCGTGCGAGCGTGTATGCCCCCAGATCAATCCAGTTTTTGATAACAACCCTGATCCGGACTGCTATGCGGTCAAAGCGCCGTCCGGCATTCTGGAGAAGAGCTCATCCGGAGGTGCGCTGTCTCTGATAAGCGATGCGGTCTTCCGCGACAGCCCCGGATATATATGCGGCGTGGTTTACGACGACGAATTCAACGCCGTTTACGACATGGTGGAGAGCAAAGAGGGCGTCGCTCCGTTCCACGGGTCTAAATATGTGTTCAGCGACATGAACGGCATATACTCCAGGATAAAGGAGAAGCTTTCAGAAGGCTCCCGCGTCCTTTTCGTCGGATGCTCATGCCAGGTCGCCGCAGTCAAAAACATGTTCAAAGACAGCGAGAATCTGATCACCGTCGATCTCCTCTGCGGCGGGTTCGCATCCAAGAAAGTGTTCAAGAAATACATAGCCAGCCTGGAAGAGACATACGGAAAGGAGGTGGCAGACGTCAGATTCCGCAGCGCCGGCGTCCCATACGGCTCCCTCAAAGTGGTTTTCAAGGACGGAAGCTCCGAAGTGATCCACAGCGACCTTTATATGAGGGCTTTCGTGAAAGGGCTCATCAAAAACAAATCCTGCGCCCAATGCCAGTTCGGGCTGCCGAGACAGGGGGATCTGACCGTCGGAGACCTCTGGAACGCGGACAAAATCATTTCCGATACCGATCTCAAGAACGGGATCAGCAGCGTGATCGTCAACAACGACCGCGGGAAAGAGATCTTCGAAAGCGTCCAGGCTTCGGCCGAATACGTAAGCTCCGTGCCGCTGTCGTTCCTGAAGAGATTCAACAAGACCTCTTCCTCCAAGACGAAGCCGCATCTCGGCCGCTCCAGGATATTCGACATGCTGGACCGCGGGGTGCACATACAGAAAGCGCTGGATTACTGCCTCGGCTGGAAATACGACGTAGGGATCACCGGATTCTGGCGCGTCCACAATTTCGGCGGGGAGCTGACATATTACGCCCTGTACAATCTGATGCTGGATCTGGGCCAGGAGCCGATATTCATCGAGGCCCGCCATGATTTCAAGGGGGCGCCGCCGGACCCCAAGCTGCTGAAAGGGGCGTATCCGTTCTATGCCAAGGCCAGATGGTATCCCAACATAGAGGAGCAGAACGAGCTCAACCTCCGCGTCACCAATTTCGTGGTCGGATCGGACCAGGTCTGGAACCGCCGTTTCGTCTCCCAGCCATCGCTGGAATGCTACGCCCTGGATTTCGTGGCCGACTGGAGGAACAAAGTCGCCATAGCGGCATCCTTCGGGACGGACAGGTTCGAGGGCAACGAGGAGGAGACCGCGCGCTTCGCGAAGCTCATAAGGAGATTCAACCATATATCCGTGCGCGAGAGCCAGGCCCAGGAGATCATCGAGAGCTTCGGGAAGGAATCGTACGTGATCCTGGATCCGGTCATGCTCTGCGATCCGAAGCACTTCGACGAGCTCATAAGCACCAACGACCACGCGTTCCCGGAGAAATACGTATTCAATTATGTGATGCATCCGGAGATCTTCGTGGGCATGGAGAAGTTCTACAGCAGACTGGGATACGGGCCGGTCACCGTCCTGAATTACATATTGGATACCAAGAATTACGATCTGCTGACCATCAACATGCATTCGGTCAGCGATTGGGTCAAGTGCATCAGAAATTCGTCCTTCGTTCTGACGGATTCCTTCCATGCGACCGTGTTTTCGATACTGTTCAGGAAGCCTTTCGTCGTTCTGCACGGGAACCTCGACAAAACAGGGGGGCTGACCAGGCTGGAGACCCTGCTCAGGAACTTCGGCCTGGAGGACCGCCTGTTCAGGACCGTAGATGACGCCCTCGCTTCGGATGTCATGGAGAAGGAGATCGATTACGAACCGATCCACAAGGCTCTCGGCAAACTGAAGGAAAAGGACATCAAGTGGGTCAAGATGGCCCTTAACATCGAATGACCGGGCCGGGCCCGATGCTTTTATCCGCGTCGGGCCTGACCTGTCATGCCAGGTTCAGGGCGTTCTTCACCCAGGCCATGGCGATCTCGCGTTCCTTATCCAGTTTCCTGTGGACTTCGTCGTAATCTATGGGCGCGAACAGAACCCCGGATTCCACCGCTTCCTGCGGCGTCCTGCAGATGCGCTCTTCGAGGCCCAGGGTTTTCAGCAGGGTCGTAATCCTGCCGACTCCCGATCCCTCGTCCCATTCTCCGATCAGAGTTACGAACGGTTTCCTGAAAAGGACGGAGAACACCGTCCCGTGGAACGAATCCGTTACCACGAACGACGAGCTTCTGAGACCTTTCATCCAGTTCTCGACGGTTCCGACGGATGTCCTGGGATAATCTATCCTCTCGTTGAAGTTCGAGGACGCGTTCCCGGCGGTCACCGGGCCGTATCCGAGCTCATCGTAGATCTTCTCCATGCCTTCGAAGTTGACCGGGTGCATCATGTAGTTGAAGGCGAACTGGAGCGGATAGCGCGCGTTGGAAGCTTCCGAAAGGGCTTCGAAATGCTTCACATCGCAGATCATGACGGGATCGATGAGTATGTCCGCCTCCGCCCCCAGCTCCCTGCAGAGCTCCGCGGCGGAGTTCTCGCGCACGGAAAGATGGTCGATCCTTCTGAGCAGCGCGGCGAAGGATTCCTTCTCCTCTTCCGTCCCCTCGAATCTGTCCGTCCCGAAAGACGAAGCGATGGCGATCTTGTTCTTGTCGTCGTGGACGAAATCCAGGGTATAGCATTCCAGGATGTCCTGGGTGATGAACTTCCTGTTCCAGACCTGGTCCGACCCGACTATGAAATTGTCTATCCTGTCGTTGAGCTCCTCCTGATCCTCCTTTTTGGCGTACCATTTCGCTATGTTGTAGAACGGATATTTCGTCGCCAGAAGGGGAGGGCTCGGGGGAGCGTTCCTTTTGGAGGCCCTTCTGGATTCGATCATGAGGGGCTCCAGACCCATGTCTATCATGGTGTGGTAAAGAGCGTAATAGGTGAGCTCCCCGCCGAAATTGCGGACGCGCCAGAATCCGGTGATTCCCACGTCGAATTTCCATCTGAGGCAGTAGCTGATGGATTTCGCGACCGGATGCCCGCGCTGGATGAAGTGGACCATCCTTATCCAGGCCAGATGCAGCCTGCGTTCATGTTTCAGCCCGGGGTTCTCCTCCAGGTTCGGTTTGGGTATCCTTTCGGCGAAATCGGCCGCGTCGTTCATGTCGAAGGCCATGGCCGCGCCTTTCTGGCTGTTCACCATGACCAGGCTGATCGTCCCGGCGGCGCTGCCGGCCACTTTGTCGCTTCCCGCGAGGTCTCCCAGGGTTATGTCGCCGGGCCTGTCGTCTATGAACCTGCATGCGGCGCATCCCTGGTTGATGATCAGGCTCGCATTGCATGCCCTCACGAAGGGATCGTAGACTGACATCCTGAACGATCCGTCGGCATACATTATCGCGACGGAGCCCTTCGGCTGGCCTCTGGGGTTGAAGTCCAGGTTGGTGATGGGCTTCTCGGCGGACAGCTCCTCGATGTATTTCTGATAGATCATCGGGGACGGCTGGCCGGTGCATACTATGTCCGCGGTGAAAAGATGGGGGTGGTCCCCTACGATGTTGAGCAGGGCATGGACGTGGCAGGGCATCCCGACGAAGAGGACCTCTCTGCCTTCATCCAGTTTTTTCTTTATTTCCCCGTAGATATGGCCCATGTCGCTGGGGGCGTATTTCGGGCCGCGCATCTTCAGCACGGTGTCCCTGTCGTCGGTCAGAGCGTACACGGCGTTCACCCCGTCCTCGAGGATGACCCCGCAGACGCATCCCCCGCGGGCCAGCATCCAATCGGCCAGGATCGGGAATGCCCCTCCGGAGGAGCTGGTGCTGGCCACTTCCGCGCTGGCTCTGAAGGCATAGTAATCGCGCCTCCTCTTGCTTTCCGGGAGCGGTGAAAGAACAGGGCAGACTTCCGCGCATCTCCCGCATTCGGTGCATCTGCTTTCGTCGACCGAAGACCTCAGAAACCCGACGTTGTCGGTAGCCAGAGAGATTGCGCTTTCCCCGCATACGTTCTCGCATGCGCGGCAGCTTATGCAGAGCTTTCTGTTGCCGATGAGTTCCCTGACGACGTTGGAGGCCATGCGCAGAGAACTGGATGTCCGTATTAAAGGGTATTCAAAAGAGATCCGGGATCCGGTCCCGGATCACATCCTGTCGAAGGCCACTAGAACGGAAGCCAGCTTCGGATTGTCCACCAGGCCGTAGTGCTTCTTGATCATGAGATCGCTGGTGGGCGCCGGGCTGCAGGATATGACGTTCTTGCATCCGTTGCTCTCGTTCAGCTCCGGGAACGATACGGGGGGCATGACGAACTGCTCCCCTCCGCTGGCCTGGACCGTCGGGAACAGCACGAATCCGTCGGAAAGCCATACCACGTCGTCTCTGGACGTGTATTTGCTCGCCGTGAACGGGAATACCTCCTCGCCGATGATGTTGCCTTCTCCGGATACGAGGATCACGGTGGGCTCCGGCGGCGGCCTGAACCTGGGATCCTTTACGATGCAGATGACGCTGTCGCGTCCCAAAGCCTGCTTGAACCCCTGGTTGTCCACTTCGATGTTTCCCATCGCACGGACTTTCGCCTCCTCCTTCTCGAGCTCGGACAGTATCTCCTTGTCGAGGTAGAAGGCATGGATGACCCCTCTCAGCCCGCGTATGATTTCGAGCTGTTTGTCGCCCGGTGCGTCCGGATCCGCTGTCATAATTGCTCTCTATGCTTTAGTCGTAAAAAAATGTATGCAATCGGACGGATTGGAACGTATTCTGGCGGATGCGATGGTTCTGACCGTCATCTGACGTCGGAAGTTTCGCCCTCTTCCAGGAAATGGATGCTGCAGTCGCGTTTCAGACCCAGATTCCCCGCGACTTCTATCGCTTTTATGATGCCGGACATGACCGGGCACGCGGCGTGGGGTATCGTCTCCTCCGCCAGCCTGTATATCTCCGATTCCGAGATTTTCGCTTCCACTTCGGAGAACGCGCTGATCGGCTTCAGGCCCCAGGAAAGCCTCAGCACGTTGGGGCATTCGCTCTTTATATCCACATGGACCATACCCATGTCCTCTTCCGCCGTTATCAGAGTGCGTTTCCTGCACACCCCGGCGTCGACCACCACCCTGCAGGTCTCGCTCATTGTCGTCGCTCCTGAGCCTGATGAGGTTGTTGGCGCCTGCCATCGACCTTATGTCGACCACGCCGATCGCCGCGATGATGCGGTTGTCCAGCTCTATCGGGGTTACAATGACCCTGATGCCTTTGTAAGGCCCGGAAACGGCGATCTTGCGTATCGTGGTACCGGCGCTGATGACCTCCTCGAGGACCTGGCCGGTATACGCGTTGTCTATGACCTTTCCGTTCTCTATCCTTATCCCGAGGTTGTCCCTGCTCTTCGCGCAGACCGGGAGCCCTCCGACCAGGTCGTGGATGGCGAACGCAAGGGAGATGAGCTCGCTGCCGGAGCTGCGGGACGAAAGGATGTCCTCCAGCTCGCGTCCGAATCTCATCCCTCCCAGAATGGCCAGTCCGGCGTTCACCGCGCCGATCTCCGCCGCTTCGAGTGTCGGCCCCGTCCCTATTATTATGACGTCGTCGCTCTTGAGCTGGAAGCAGGATCTTATGCTCTCTTCCGCTTTCGCGTCCACCGGATGGTCGGAGCCAGGGAACGACAGCTTCCCGCCCGTGTAAATCAGCGTGGTAGCTCCGGATGCGCCGGATTTTATGGCCGCATCCCTCTCCTCGCACCCGTACTTCACGCTCCTGGCCATCTTCGGGATGCGGACGGCAACGTTGGCTTCCCCTATGGTGAGGCCGTCTACGTCTATGTCCGGGGCGATCTCCATATGGGTCTTCTTCCTGAATTCCATGCCCTTGGCGGTGAGAAGGATTCCGCTTTTGCCGATCGTGACCAGGCCCTGCTCCTGCATGATGGATATTATCGATCTGGTGCTTCCTTCCCCGATTCCAAGGAGCTCCGCCAGCTTCTTCCTGCCGATGGTGTTCCTGCCGTCGAGGGTCTCGATGGCCTTCCAGATGTGGTAGTCGCTGTATTTCGGCAGGGGTCCGCCTGATTTGGCCGATCCATGGGTCATATGGATGCATCTTTCATCCAATTTAAATAGTTTTGACTGTCTGGACAAGTGGGCGGATATTTAGGTTCCGGTTATGGCCGGAGGCAGCTATTGCCCGGCCGGACCGACGGCAATTTTCAGATATTATTTATTGGCAGAAGATTGTACGGAGCGTATGGCTCAAGAATCTGTCGACCTTCTGGAAATCGAGAACGTCTCCAAATCCTTCGACGGAAGATGCGTCTTGAAGAATGTCAGCGCCAAGCTTTCCACGGGGAAGATCCTCGGTCTGGTCGGGAAGAGCGCGGCCGGAAAGAGCGTTCTGATCCACATGCTCAGAGGCAGCGACGAGTACGCCCCGGACACCGGGCGCGTGATTTATCATGTCAACCGCTGCAAGAAATGCGGCGACCTGGATCTCCCGCTGAAGGGGATCCCCTGCGTGAAATGCGGAGGTGACACCGAGAAGCTGGCGGTGGACTATTGGGCGCTCAAAGAGGACGACCCCCTCAGATCGGCTGTGAAATCCCATATCGCCATCATGCTTCAGAGGACTTTCGCCCTGTTCGGCGACAAGACGGTCATCGAGAACGTCATGGAGGCCGTCACCCCGGATTACGAGGGCGAGAGACGCGTCAGGCGCGCGATCGAGATGATCGAGATGGTCAACATGACCCACAGGACCACCCACATCGCCAGGGATCTGTCGGGAGGAGAGAAGCAGCGCGTGGTCATGGCAAGGCAGCTCGCCAAAGAGCCGCTGTTCTTCCTGGCCGACGAGCCCACCGGGACTCTGGATCCCACCACGGCGGAGACCGTCCACCAGGGGCTCATCGATTACGTGCGCAAGATGAACATCTGCATGGTGTTCGCGTCCCATTGGCCGGAGGCGATCACCAGGATGGCGGACGAGGCCATCCTCCTGGAGGCCGGCGACGTCGTCAAGCAGGGGAACCCCAAGGAAGTCACCGATCTCTTCATGAAGGACTACCATTTCGAGAAGCAGGCGGTCGGGAAGCTGGGCGAGCCCATAATCGTCCTCGACAACGCCAAAAAGCACTATTTCTCGGTGGTCAGGGGGGTCGTCAAAGCCGTCGACGGAGTGTCGTTCGACATCAAAGAGAGGGAGGTCTTCGCCCTGATAGGCTATTCCGGCGCGGGGAAGACCACCACCTCGCGCATGATCGCCGGGATGACACCTGCAACTTCGGGCACCGTCAAGATCAAAATCGGGGACGACTGGGTCGACATGTCGGAGAGCGGGTTCGCCGGAAAAGGGAGGGCGACCCCGTATATCGGCGTCCTCCACCAGGAATACACGCTGTATCCCTTCGACACAGTCCTCCAGAACCTCACCACATGCATCGGCATGAAGATGCCCGCGGATCTCGCCAAGGTCAAGGCCATCCAGGTCCTGACCAGCGTCGGCTTCCCCAAGGAGACCGTCGAGAAGACCCTCTATTCCTATCCGGATTCCCTTTCCGTAGGGGAGTGCCAGAGGATCGCGTTCGCCCAGGTCCTGATCAAAGAGCCCCGCATAATCATACTGGACGAGCCCACCGGGACCATGGATCCGATCACCAAGACGATAGTGGCGAAATCAGTGGTGAGGGCGAGGGAGACCCTGGGAGAGACGTTCATAGTCGTCAGCCACGACATGGATTTCGTTATGAACTGCTGCGACCGCGCCGCCTTCATGAAGAACGGAACGGTCGTATCCATCGGGAACCCCGAGGACATCCTCGAGGAGTTCAACATGGAGCCAGTGCCCGAAGGTGAATGAAATTGAAGCAGAAGATGGGAAGGCATCTCAGCTTCGTCGAGTGCAGGGAATCGATGGGCCTCGGCGTCGGAGGAGGTCTCGCTCAGAGGGCGACCATCTCCGAGTCCGGGAGGGACGTGGTGGCGATAGCGATGGGCCCCGGAAGGAGGCACATCACCAAGCCAGTCTGCGAGATTACCTATGCGCTCCGCGAAGAGGGGATAGACACCAGCGTCCTGGTGGTGAACGCCGGCTCGGGAGTCCCGGCCGACGCGCCGGACATGACTACGGGATCCTGCTTCGGCCTCGACCCGATCGAGGTGGAGAGGATCCAGCAATACAAGGTGGCGCTGATCCACCTGGGGAACGTCAGGGCACACATCATCTACAAGGCCAGGCTCATTCTCAGGAACGTGAACATACCTGCGATCATCGTAGCCCAGTGCCCCATAGACTTCGAGGATTTCGCGGCGATCGGCGTCAAGACGTCGCGCGTAATGCCTCCGGACGATAAGATACAGACCAAAGGCGAGATCGTGAACATCGTCACCGGCGTCGTCAGGGGAGTGACCTGCGACCAGGACAAGCTGGACGAGATCGTGTCGAAAGTGCAGTCCATGCTTCCGGAGCGCGGTATGGAATGATAGTCACCGTCAACGGCAAGGAGAAGAAGCTCAAAGCCGGCTCCACGCTCAAGACCGCGATCGCCGGGGAGACCTACGTCAAAGGCTCCCTGATTTCCGTCCATCTGTCCGAGGAGAAGGTGGTCACCGAGACCAGCGACTTCGAGATCGAGACCGAAGCCGGGACCATGGTCATGCGCCTGAACGATTCGCCTCTGGCCGAGATGTGGAGGTCCAAAGTGGCCCAGTCCATAGCCGGAGCCAACGCCAGGTGGGTCACCCACGACATCGCCGCCTTCGGATCGTTCCCCACCGATCTGGAAGTGAGCAGGGAGACGTTCCATTACAGGGTGTACGACTGCTTCTTCGCGCTGGGAGGGTTCGACAACCACACCACCTACATCATGGTGGCCAGGGACAACCACAGCGGCTCATACGGCGCCGGACACGGCCTGATCGGCAGGATAACCGTCGGCAGGCACATACTGGACAAGATCAGGGAAGGGGACCGCATAATCGGCGTCCGCCCGCTGATGTCCGAGACCAGCACCGAGAACGTTGTGGTAACGGACGACCTGTCATTCAGGCTGGACGACGGGTACAGGGTGGAGACCTCCGTTTCCGTGAAGCTGGATCCGGCGTCTCCCGAAGCGTCCGAGCATGTGCTCGTGCTTTCCAGCCAGGGATTCATCAGGGCGACGGACGCCACCGGCAGCTTCGTATCATGCTCCGACGATCTGGACGTCCAGATCCCGGCGGAGAACATCGCAATAAGGGACGCCGGGGCGGTCGCGGTCAGGAACAGCGGCATCGGGACCGGGCGTTTGTTCTTCTACAAGGAGAAGAGGCAGCTCTCGCCCGGCCATACGTCGGCCGGGAACATAACCCAGGGGGCGGCGATCCTTTCCCGCGCCAAAGCGGGCGACGTGTTCGCCGTTACCACCGATCCTCCGCGCGCATTGTCCGTAGGGATGACCCAGGCGGAGGGGGCCAAGTTCCTGGAGGCCGCCGGGATCAAGCAGATCAGGACCGGGGACGTTTCGGACGGCGCGATCATCGCGGAGCAGAGCCCGGAGCGCACCATGCAGGCCCTGAAGGACGGGGAGGTGGAGACTTTCGGAGTCCCGAGGGACAGGGTGTTCAGGATCAAGCTGACGGATTCAGATCCGGCCAGCAACATGTATTTCAGGAAGATAACCGGCCTCAGCCACAAGCCGGTGGGGACTCTGAAGGTCCAGTTCACCTTCGAAGGGCTTCCCATGGTGACTTTCTACGGCGACGAGATGAGAGGCAAGAATCTGTACCCCCAGGACCCCTTCAAGAAGTCCAAGCGCGGGGACATCGGCCTTACCAACCAGGCCAGGCCTCACCACGGCCTCATCGGCATAAGGCTGAAGGACAGCAAGGAATACGGCCCCACCGGCGAGGAGCCCTACGGGACCAACATCATAGGGAAGTTCGTGGACGACCTCGACAGGCTGATGGACGGCCTGGAGGAGGATGCCACGGTGTATGTGACGGAGGCGGATTTATGAGCGAAACCAGGGAGACAAGACTGTTCATGATATCGCCCAGATCCACGCTCACGCCGGACCAGCTCGCGCGCATGGTCCATGCGTACGGGGCGGAGGCTCTGGTGAAGGAGACATGCTACGGGTGCCTCGTCGAAGGGCCCAGGGAGCTGGTTCTTTCGATACGCGACAGGGTCAGGGAAGGATATCCCAACGAGGTGTTCACGAAGATCAGGGCGTACCCCAGCAGCGACCCCAGGAGATGCCGCGCCATGCACGGGACCAGGCCGGGATATGCCCAGCTGGAGATGGAGTGGGAGCTGCTGGCCAGGGTCCAGCACGGCCTGGACGAGGTCGCCAAAGGCGCCAGATACGTCCCTCCGGAGGAAAAGAAACGCATTCCAGTAAACGATTTCAAGAGAATTTGCGAGGTACGCCGATGAAGGTCTTCATAGATCCGCCCAACAGCCTGGTGCTTTTCGATCTGGTCGAAAGGTTCGGGCACGAACCGCTCAGCACCATGGCCGCCATCCAGGAGAGGGTCGACAACATAGAGGTGGACATGCCGCCGATGAACGTCACCCTCGACGACGTCGTCAAAGGGCTGAAATACGCCGGAGTGGAGGTCCCGTCCGGGGTCAGGGGAAGGCTCGCTCTCTGGGGCCCCCTCATCGATGAGGCGGACGCCGCCATCATCATGGACGACTGCCCATACAGCTTCGGATGCGTGGGATGCGAGAGGTCCAATCTCATGGTGAAATATCTGATAAAAAGGCGCGGGATCCCGGCGCTCAGGGTCACCTACCCGGAGAACGACGAGCAGGCGGTCAATTTCGTCGCCCAGACCAAGGAATTCCTGGAGGGATTGCAGTGACCATCAAGATCGCGCAGCTCTCGTGCGGGACCGAGTACAGCAGCGTCCAGTACGAGATAGAGAAGGCGGCCAGATCGGTGGGCGCCAAGATAGTGTATCCCGACGTGTCCGCCTCCGACATAGACGAGGCCGTGAAGAGGTTCGGGTTCGTCCCCAGGTCGCCGCAGCTGAAGCTGATGATCGCCAGGGCGGTAAGGCTGGCCGACGGGAAATACGACGCCGACGCCGTGTTCATCACCACCTGCTTCAGGTGCTCCGATGCGGCATTTGTCAGGAACGAGCTCAGTAGGTTCATCCAGGAGAACACCAGGCTCCCGGTCGTGACGTATTCGTTCACCGAGAGGCTCAAGGCTTCCCAGCTGCTGACCAGAATGGAAGCTCTGGTCACCATAGTCACCAGGAAGGAGCTCCTCTCCAGGGAGAGGCAGACCGGCATCACCGTCGGGCTGGATTCCGGGTCGTCCACCACCAAAGCCGTGGTCATGGAGAACAACAAGATCATCGGGAAGGACTGGACGCCTTCCGGGGATGTCGTGGCATCGGCCGAAGCCGTTCTCGGCAACGCGCTGAAGATGGCCGGCATCGAGATGTCCCAGGTCGAGGCGATCGGCACAACCGGATACGGGCGCTTCACCCTCGGCGACCATTTCGGCGCCAAGCTCGTGCAGGAGGAGCTCACGGTCAACTCCAAGGGCGCGGTCTGGCTCGCCGACAGGCAGAGAGGCGAAGCCACCATCCTGGACATCGGAGGGATGGACAACAAAGCGATCACAGTCAGGGACGGCGTCCCGGACAACTTCACCATGGGAGGGATCTGCGCCGGAGCTTCCGGAAGGTTCCTCGAGATGACGTCCAAGAGGCTCAAGATTGAGGTCACCCAGCTGGGGGCACTCGCCGACAAAGGGAACTGGAGGAACGCCAAGATGAACTCCTACTGCTCCGTGTTCGGGATCCAGGATCTGGTCACCACCCTCGGAGAGGGCAAGAGATTCGAGGACGTGGCCGCGGCCGCCTGCCACTCGGTGGCGGAGCAGGTCTACGAGCAGCAGCTGCAGGAGATCGACGTCAGGCATCCGATCATCCAGGTCGGCGGCACGTCCCTGATCTCCGGTCTGGTCACCGCCGTCGGGGAGATACTCGGAGAGGCTCCCATCGTGCCCCCCGATTCCCAGTACATCGGCGCGGTCGGCGGCGCTCTGCTGAGCTCCGGACTCCTGTGAGGGATCCGCATGGAAACCGAGGTAATAGGGGACGACAGGTTCGGGGACGAGGCGTACCAGCGCCTGTTCGACGAGATCATGAGCGATCTCAACAAGGCCGTCCTCATCGACAGGGCCAAGCTGGTGCTCAGGCCGGACGTCCCTCTCTTCATATTCTCGATCGCTCTGAAGTCGGAGCCCACGCTCAAGACCATCCCCGACGTGTGCAACGTCAGGGCCGAGGGGGAGAGCATCCACCTGACCATATCCCAGGAGCGCTATGCCCCCGCGATCCTTTCCGCCTTATGGGGGAAGTACGGCAGGAGGTCGGTCTTCCAGCAGACCCGCTTCGATCTCGACGTCTCAGGCGCGAAGGAGGAGGACATAGCCGCCATGGTGGTTTCCTCCGGCGAGGAGACCAAGCGCGAGATCCTGGGCGCCCTGTGGAGGTCGATGCCCGAGGGCATAAAGAACCGCAGGGTGCTGATGGACGGCAACATAATCACCGTGGTCGCCACAGAGGAGATCCTGCTCCCGGACATGATGGGGGAAGGCAGGAAGATCCACGCCAGCATGGGAGGCGCGGCAGATGTTTGAGGTCATGATGTACGACGGCGGAGTGTACCGCTCCGAGGAGCTCTTCGAGATGATCGAAGACGTGGGAGGCGTCGTCCTCCAGAAGAACAGAAGCTCGCAGATGCTCATGGTCACCATGTCGGTTCCGGGCGAGGACAGGGAAGCCATCTCCAAGCTGTGCTCGGACATCGGCGGCGTGGTGAAGAGCGTCCCGCTGGCAGGCACAGAGATAGCCGTGATCGGCCCCACCCTGGGCAGGCACCACATGCCTCATCCGATATGCGACATAGCCGAGGAGCTCAGGAGATACGGCTCGGTCACCGTGGTCATGGGTCTGGCCAGAGGCAGAGGGAAAGCCACATCCCAGATATCCGCCGAGGAGAAGGCGATCATCGACGAGTACGACGCGGCGGTGTTCGTGATGGGGAACTTCAAGAGCTGCGTGGAGAAGAAATCGGAGCTCATAGAGGACATCCGCATCCCGACGGTGCTGGTATCCGGGCCGAAGCCGGAAGGCATCGACGACAAATGCGAGGCCATAGTCTCCGGCGTCGGCAGGAAGGCTTCAAGGATGAGGACTCCCCCCGAGAGGGCCAAGCTCGAGGAGATCGCCGACACCCTGGAGAGGGTGCTCCGCGACAGGAAGAGGAGCCTGGAGGAGGACCCCCTGTTCGTCCACCCGGCCGAGGTCAAGCAGATCCTCGAAGGCTACGAACCCATAGACATGTGCCTCAGGCCGTCGCCGATGGTCCTCCATCTGGACGGGCTCAGGGTCAAGATCCCATACAGGGAGCACAGGGAATATCTCGAGAACGTCGAGGTCTTCGGCAGGAAGCTCGGCGAGGTCGCGGACATATTCCCGTCCAGGATAGACGACAGTAGCGTGATCATCCGCATCAAGACCCTTTCGCAGGTCGCGTACGAGGACGCGCGCAGAAACTGATCTTCCGGCGCCGGCATCCCAGACGATCCCGGCGCCCGGTTTTCTCCCGGCGGGGTTCCGGCCGGGGCTTCCGGTTCTGGCCAAACTTTTTAATCAACCACGTTGTACCCGCCTTTATTATTATCCATTCAAGCTGAATGGAGGTCGAGACCCACATGAAGTCCATAGGAGCAGACAATTCCAAAGTCACGCCCGAAATCATGAGCCAGCTGGCCGCCCTCATCGGAAAAACCACGGTGACCGACGGCATCGCCGTCTTCAAGCCCGCCGACGAATCCGAGATCGCCAGGGCCATCCCCAGAATCCTCGCCGCCGGCGCGGGAGCGACGTCTCTCGCCAGAAAGAAAGGCTCCCAGAAGGGCCAGGTCTACGTCGATATGTCCGGCATGTCCGAGATCCTGTGCTTCGACGAAGTCGCGATGACGGTCAAGGTCCAGGTCGGATGCAAGATCGCCGATCTGGAGGCCGCCGTCAACGAGAAAGGCTTCACCTTGGGCGCATACCCCGGAAAAGCCGGAGCCACCGTCGAAGATTTCGTGTATTCCGAGGACGCCGTCCTGGGATCCTACAAATACGGCACCATCAAGGACTGCATCTACAATGTATATGCCGTAGACTGCAACGGCGATTCTTTCGAGACCGGATACGACAACATCGGATACTACATGTCCGGGTACAACCTGACCCAGACGATGGTGGCCTCCTACGGAAGGGTCGGCCTCATCACCGCGGTCACCCTCAAAGTCTCGCCTCTCGGCGTCATCAAGGTGGCCGCCTACAGCTTCCCCGACTTCGCTGTCATGCAGGCGGCGTACATGAAGCTGGTCCACGAGCCTTCCCTGAAGCCCCTGAACATCTCGTTCAACGCCGCCGAGAAATGCACCAAGATCGCTTACCAGGGCAACGAGGATTTCGTCAATGCGGACATCGAAGCCACCGACGCGATGATGGAGGAGCTCGGAGCCAGCAAGATCGGAGAGCCCAGCTGGGCCAAATCCGTCGGATGCGACTGCGTCAACCCCGATTTCACCACATTCTACGTCCCGCTCAAGAACCTGGCCGCTTTCCTCGACTGCGCCGTTTCCTTCGGGAAGATTGCCGGTACGGTCCCCGACCGCAGCACTGTGGCAGCCAAGATCGCAGGCACCCCCTCGGCAGAGGACATCGACAGAATCGCCGACAAAGCCGAGGAGCTGGGAGGGAGGTCTTCCTCCAGATGCTTCAGCAAATACCGCGACGAAGCCACCAACGCATTTTCCAAGAGGATCGAGGAAGGCATGCTCGGCGCTTCCGTCGAAGACGTCAAGCTCAGCCGCGAGGTGACCCCGGCCATAATCGAGAAGATCAAAGCCATCGTCGGCGAGAAGAACGTGAGCACCACCGACATGGACAGGATCCTGTACAGCCACGACATGGCTCCCCTCCCCAAGGAGGCCGGCCTGGCATTCAAGAACCTCCCCGACATAATCGTCAGGCCCGAGACCCCCGAGCAGATCGCCGGCGTCGTCAGGATCGCCTACGAGAACGGGATAGCCGTCATACCCAGGGGGAACGCCAGCTGGGGTCTCGGCGGATGCATGCCCACCTCCGCGGGGATACTCATCGACATGTCCTCCAAGATGAACAAGGTCCTGGAGATCAACGAGGAGGAGCTTTATGTCAAGGTCCAGGCGGGAAGCACCTGGAAGAACCTGCTCGAAGCATGCATGAAGAAAGGGTACATCATCGGCTCCTATCCGTCGAGCTTCCCCGCGGCCACCCTCGGGGCATGGATCTCCACCAACGGTATGGGAGTCGGATCCTACAAATACGGATCCGCCAGAGAGAACGTACTGAACTCCGTGTACATCGTCGACGACGGTTCCATCGTCACCACCGGGTTCGATAATGTCGGGTCCTACAGGCAGATGTACAACCTGAACCAGTTCTTCTCCGGAGCGGAGGGAACCCTCGGCATAATGGCCACCGTCACCTTCAGGATCTACCCCATGGGCAAGATCAGGCCCCTGGCTTACGAGTTCGATACCCTCAAAGCGATCAACGAGCCTATGCAGGAGACCGTCAACGACGCTTCGGTCAGGCCCCTGCACATAGCCTGGTCCGATTACCTGCACTTCGAAGGCCAGAGGAAGGCCGGATGGCACGCACCCGACGTCACCAACCTGTGGCTCGTGACCCTCCAGGGCGACGAGAAGCACAACGGCATGGAAGAGGCCTGGTTCGACGCCGTCGCCGAGAAATACGGCGGAAGGAAGATCTCCTACGAGATCGCGGAGCACGAGTGGGAGGAGAGGTGCTACGAATTCAGGGCGAGGCACATCGGAGTCGGGGAGATCCCCGCCGAAGTCATCGTCCCGACCCATGATTGGGGCGTATTCACCGACAGGTGCTACGAAGGCTTCAAGGAGATGAAGATGGAGGCCGGAGGGATCATCGGTGTCATGGTCGACAGGTCCACCACCCTGTTCATGCCTTACTACTTCAAGGACGACGAGATGATCACCGGCATGCTGTCCTTCGGGTACAACTTCTACCTCGGCGACGTCGCGGCGGAATACGGCGGAAGGAGCACCGGATTCGGCGTGTTCTTCGCCTGGAACCTGGACAACATACACAGCGCCGCCACCGTCGCCAAGATGAGGGAGCTCAAGACCGTCCTGGATCCCCACGATGTGGTCAACCCCGGGCACGTGGTCTGCGGCTCCACAAGGTTCGGCATCAACATGACCAAGAACCTTATGGGCATGGGAAGCACTCTGATGCAGACCATGAAGAAGCTCCTGCCCGCCGACAAGGCATTCTCCGGCAACGCCAAGAGGTTCAGATACGAGGACCTCGAGGAAGTCAAGGTGCTGGACAGGGTCCACACCCTCGGCGACGGATCCCAGTGATCCCCGCCCGAAAACTTTCGGCTCCCAGCCCCTTCCGAGCGGTCGGAGGGGGCGGGCCGGCTTTTTTTGTCCTTTCCTTTTTCCTCCGCACACGCCGGGCGAAATGCGGCTCATGCCCTTTTCATTCCTGCCGGACGCCGGCGGAGCCCCCATTCAGTTCGATATGCCAGCATTTATCTATCCTGCCGGCCATAATTTCCACCTATGAGCTACAATTCCCGCCGCCCGACGGCATAACGCTCTCCGGATGGGAGCGGACGCCGGCATGCGCGCCTTCTACAGGTGCTCCGGGCTGCAGTCGGTGATCATATACGAAGGTGTGACGTCGATAGGCACCAGCTCCTTCGCGTACTGCACCGGCCTGGAGTACATAGAGTTCGCCTCTTTGATCGGCAAGATCGGGACCAACGCATTCTACGGCCTGTCGTTCTACGACGGGAGCACCAAGCTTTCCCCCAGTGCGGCGAACCTCGCCGGCAACACTTTCGAGGGAGAGTCCAAGGTTCTCAGATTAATTCTCTGACCTCAAAAACAGGGGCGGGGCCATCCGTCCCTTCCTTCCATTATATCGGCAAGATTTGCCGGATTTTTATCTTAAACTATCCTCATGTTCTGTTTTAAATAATACGACCGAGATTCTGCTGCGGTGGTTGTCACGCCGGCATCCCAGGAAAAGCGCATCCTGAAGAATCTGTGCAAGTCCGTGGAGACAAGCGATTTCGGTCTTATGGAAAGGAGCGTCGATCAGGCGCTGGATGCGGGCATCCCTTTCGATGTGATAATGTCCCAGGGGCTCGGCAAAGGCATGGAATCCATCGGCAAGCAGTTCGACAGCGCCAAGATTTATCTGCCCCAGGTGGTCGCCGCTTCGAAGACCGTCGAAGAAGCCATGAAGAAGCTCGAGCCTATAATCGGGAACGGCGACAAGGCATACCGCGGGACGATCGTCATGGGCTCCGTGGAAGGCGACATCCACGAGATCGGCAAGAACGTGTGCTGCGCTATGCTGCGCGGCGCCGGCTACCGCGTCATAGATCTGGGCCCGGACGTGTCTCCGGACGATTTTCTGAAGGCCGCCAAAGACAATTCTGCCGACATAATCGGCGGTTCTGCGCTGATGACCACCACTCTGAAGATGCAGAAGAACATGGTCCAGACGGCCGCAGAGGAGAAGTCCTCCGTGATGATGATATTCGGCGGGGCTCCCTGCAGCAAGGAATGGGTGGACAAAATCGGCGGAGACGGCTATTCGGCATCGGGTTCGGAGATCGTAGATCTGGTGGACAGGCTCATGATGCGCCGCACCGGAAACCCGTAAAAATCCGCATGACAGCGCCCAAAAAGAACTATATTTAATCTTTTCTTAAAAATGACGCGATTTTTCCCGATCTGATATATAATAGAATCTAAACGATGCCTAATTTTGTTCAAAACGGCACTTCAAAAAGCAATATTATAAATATGGCATTGCATCCACTATCAAGGTAGAATGGCAGCCCGCAGATACGTAGACGTTTTCGAGGCGTACGACCGCTTCACCCAAGGGGACAAGGTTCAGGAGCCTTACTGGGACTACAATATAGTCCACAGCACCGCAGTCCTCATGAAGGACCGCTACGACCTGGATTTCGGCGGAAACATCGTCCCTGAGGACCAGGACATGGCAGACAATCTTTTCCTGGCCGGAGTGGATATGCTGCTTGAGACCGGCATCTACAACATAGATCTGGGCCGCGTCATGCACATCGACGAGGATGAGCTCTACGAGGGGATCAAGATGGCTCCCCGCAAGCTCAATATCGGCCACGGAAAGGACAGGTGCAAATGCAAGGCCCGCGTCGGGAATTCCAAGAAAAGGCCCATCATCCAAGGCGGGCCCACCGGCGCCCCGGTGTCCGAGGAGATCTTCACATCGATAATAGAGTCCTATGCGGACGAGCCCATGGTGGACAGCATCGTCAGCGGCGTCCTGGAGACCGTGGACGGCCATCAGGTGCTTACCAACACGCCCTGGGAGATCAAAGCCACCATGGCCGAGGTCAGATACGTCCGCGAGGCCGTCGCCAATTCAGGGAGGCCCGGGATGGGGATATAGGGCCCGCAGACCCCGCTCTCGCCGGACGGACGTCTGGCCGCAGGGCTCGGATCAAACGGCATGAGGATGTACGATCCCCACGAGTGCTCCCAGCTCAACGAGCTCAAGATCGATATGGGCGCTCTGAACATAATATCCGGGTGGCATTCCGCCGGGGACATAATCATGATCGAGCAGATGCCTATGTTCGGCGGATATGCCGGCGGAGTGGAAGAGACGGCGATCTGCGATGTCGCAACCACTCTGGCATCGTTCGCGGCCTTCAATGCCGACATACATCTGGACGGGCCCATCCATATCAGATGGGGAACCACGACCACTAGGGAGACTCTGCAGGTCGCAGCCCATGCCGCCGCGGCTCTGGATTACAACACAGACCTGCTGCTGGCCAACCAGTACTATGCCATGGCCGGCCCCTGCACCGAGATGTGCCTTCTCGAGGTCGCCGCGCAGGCGATAGCCGATACCGCATCTGGAAGGGAGCTCCTGTCCGGAGTCGCTTCGGCAAAGGGGGTCGCGCTGGACAAGGCCACCGGCTTGGAAGCGAGGATGCTGGGGGAGGCTTCCGCGGCCACCTGCGGCATGGAAATATCCGAAGTCAACAGAATCCTCGACAAGATAGTCTCCAAGTACGAGCTCAATTTCTCGTTCGCGCCTCCGGGGAAGACCTATCAGGAGTGCTACAATGTCAACGACGCCACTCCGCTCCAGGAATACCTCGGGGTCTACGATTCCGCTCTAGACACTCTCGCCGATTGCGGCCTCAGCTTCTGAACAGGCCGACGCAGTCCCCGGCATATTCCAGGATGTAGATGGAGGGGTCGGTTTCCCTCCATTTCTCTTCCGTCCCTCTTCCGGTCAGGACGCCGGCGAACTGCGCTCCGGCCCCGTGCGCCGACATATAATCGGTTATGTTGTCGCCGACGTAGAGGATTTCGGAGGGATCGACGCCCAGAAGCGATGCGAATTGCCTCATGGCAGCCGGGGATGGCTTGGCTTCGTCGTAGGAGGAGTGGTCCCTCCCCATGACGGCGTCGAACCCGTCCCTGGTGCCGGTGACTTCCAGGGCGGCTTCGGCGTATTCCAGGCTTCCGCGCGTCAGCAGCCCGGTCTTCAGGCCCATTGCCCTCAGTTCGGCCAGGCATTCCCTGGATTTCGGGTATGGCACCGCTTCCGAGACGTATTCCTTCTCCACGGCGGTCATTGCGGCGTCTATCTCCCCGGAGACGGCGTCGAATTCGTCTCCGCGGCCATGGGATTCCAGCCAGTCTTTTATCGGCCAGCGCGGCCTTTTGATGAATTCGCGGGTGTATACCTCGTCGAAAGGTATCCCGCGGGATTCCAGTATGCCGCGGTCGACCGCTCCGAGCTCGGAGTAATCGACGTGCGTCTTAAGGAACGTCCCGTCCATATCGAATCCGACTGCTTTTATCCCATCCAGCATGGCTATCATCCGCGGCGCGGGGGCCACATACCGCTGAGTCTCCCTCCTTCCCTTTCGGGGTCCATGGTGCTGACCTCAAGGCCTGGGACTATCATCCTGACCGTCGGGACCCCGATTTCCGGGCGGGTGAGGTCCACCGCCGCCACGGTATCGAATCCGTTGTCCATAAGGCTTCCCAGGACGACTTCGATGTCGTCGAGGACGTACGGCGTGGCTTTGTTCTCCATGTCCTCCAAAGCAGTCTTCCTGGGCAGGCCGGCATACCACAGCCTGTTGACCTTTTTGATCTTCTCGTAGCCCATATCGCGGGTCACTTTCTGCAGCTGGGCGTTGATCTTCGACCCGTGCTTGTGCGTAGCTCTGCTTTGGGCGACTTCGGTGATCGCCCTGACGGCGGCTATCTCCGGGTCCAGGTGGGTGCCCACCCCTATAGTGAGCATCTCCGGGTCTTTCGTCTTCACGTCGTCCGCGGCGGCGCCGATGGTGGTTATCCCCAGATCTGTGGTAAGATCCTTCAGGTGGATCTCTATCCCCTGTTCCGCGAACTTCTTCAGGAGCCGCCCGGGCACCGAGCTCTCGTCTTCGACGGTGACATCCGCTCTGCAGGTGTCCCTGTATTCGGCTATGGACCATGCGTCCCTTTCGATGTCCTCGAAGAGCGCGTGGAGTATGGCCTCTTCCATGGTGTTGCCGCTGGCTATCCCGTTGGTGTGCCATCTGAACAGCTGGTAATCGCCGTCCGGTTTGTACGGATAATAAACCGCGCAGGCAGGCACCCAGATGGGGCATCCTCTGAACATCTCGAATCCTTCGGTCCAGGCGATCTGCTGGCCTTTAAGATGGTCCAGGACCCTCAGGGGGAGGATAAGATCCACGGGGTTGATGGCCATCATGACCTCTTTGGCCTGCTCGTAGGTGCCGTACACGATCTCGTCGGAATCGCGCTGTTCCGCGCTGTATCTTTCGATGGATTCCATGACGGCCGACGCTTCCGCCTGCGCCGGGGTCGCCCCTTTCCCGTTGTAGAATTTCGGGACTCCCAGGGCGGTCTCGCCGCGTCTCACCGAATACACGGGTATCCCGACGTTATCCTTGGATGTGATGTTCTCGGGGGCATCCAGGCCGGCTTTCTCCAGCAGCGGCATAACTTCTTCCAGCGTCTTTTCCGGCGGTTTGATGCGTATTCCGGTCTCAGGGGAACATTTGGGACAGCGGTTGAGGATCATAGATTCAGCTTCCGGATTGTAATCGGGAAAATAGTACTTATCAATGTCCTATGCGCATGGTAGGAAAATATGTTTAACTGTCGGAAATGATACGATATTCATGGCTGCAACCGGGAATGGCGGTCTGGAGGTGGGAGCCATCGATCCGAAGCCTCTGGCGTATGATGGGTCGGATGTTCTGTCGAAAGTCAGAGACGCTCTGGGGGTTATGGGCTGCGACCAATACAGCTACAACGAGAGCGACAGATGCATCAATTTCATCGCCGAATCCGAGGGGAAGGTGGTCCATGCCCAGGCGTACGTCGACGGGGATGCTCTGGCGTTCATATGCGGCCCGGCAAAACTGAGGATACCTCATCGCTGCGGATTCAAGGCCCGCAAAGCGATTTCCGACATGAACAACGCAGGGGATCTTCTCGGAAGATACGTCATGATCCCCATAGATTCGGAGAGCAGCATGGTCGCCGAGGTATACGCCATCCCCTGGAAGAAGCTCGACATCAGCGCCGAGGAGCTTTCTTCGGTCATGGGCATCATCATGGACTCCGTATTCGGAAGCTGGGACGATCTCAGTCTTCTGGCGGAGGATCCCGACGTATCCGCGCTGGAGACCGTCAAAGACGCCATGAAACTTCTGGACGTGGATTACAGCGTGAAGAAGGACATAGTGATGTTCGGCCTCCAGGGCGACGACATGCAGATGTTCGTCGGCGTCTACGTCAGCGACGGGTGCCTGACTATCAGGATCAAATCGGCTATAGTCGTATCGGCCGACAGGAAGGCCGCCGCGCTGGAATCCATCGATGCGATCAATTCCTCGATGAGGATGGGCGCGTTCTGCCTCACGAAGGTGAAGAAAGGGTACAGCATAGGGTACAGATACACGCTGCCGCTGATGGGCATCGATCTGACCCCGGAAATCGTAGCGATCCTGGCGAAGACGTCGATAGCCGCCGTCGACAGCCGCGACGGAGATCTTCTCGCTCTTGTCGGCAAAAAAAGCGCCAGATTCAGCGACTTCATGTTCGGATGAAAAAAGGTGTCAGGTGGTGGTAATAGCCCCCCTTCTGTTTCAGACGGCATTCAACTTCGCGTTCTACCCGCCGGTCGCGGGCCGTTCATCCCGGCTGTATGAACTTGCTCCGATGGGGAGTCGCCGTTTCACCAAATCTCCGGGAACGTCACCGCCTGGCGGATCATCCTATGCGTCGGATCTGTGTCGTTTCTGGGCCCTTGCCACGGCTCTCGCCGTACCGGCTTGCGCCGGTCCATCTTGCCCTGGGAGGAGGGAACTTCCTCAGCTGGCTTGCGCCTACCGTCGGCCGTCCTCCATCTCCTGACATCCCGCGAATCTTCGGGTCATTTAAAATGGCTTCGGTGAGCATAATTATATCGGGCACAGGCATTCGCGGTCCGATCGTCATGCTGATATGCACAGTCGAGAAGATAGGCAGAGATTACGAAGTGCTCGGAATCGTCAAAGGCAGCACCATCCAATCCAAGAACATCGGCCGCGACATCGGGCAGGGGCTAAAATCCATCGTCGGAGGCGAGCTTGTCGATTACACCAAGATGATGAACGATGCGCGCAAGCTGGCTGAGGACAGGATGGTCGAAGAGGCACAGAAATTGGGCGCTGACGCTGTAGTATGCGCGAGATACGCCACTTCGTCCGTCATGCAGGGCGCCGCAGAGGTCATCGCCTACGGCACCGCGGTCAGGTACGTCTGATCTCCGCATTCAAACCTTTTCCTTCACCTTCAGTATGATGCTGGATACGCCGCGGGAAGCTCTCAGCTCCGGGATGAGCTCGGGAGGGACGGTCCCATCTATCACTACAGTGAGCACCGACTGTTCCCTGTCCCCTTTGTCATCGACGGCGGCCTGCCTTATCGAGAGGCCGTGCCTGTAAAGGATGTCGGTTATCCCGGACACGATCCCCGACATCTTTGCGTCGGTGGGTATTATCTTGATCGTGGAGCACCCTATTTCTGGCGCCAGATCCTCCATGGACAGCATGCATTCCAGTTTTGAGTAGATGGAATCCAGCTCGGGTATGGAGGATATGCGTTCCAACGTGGTGCGGACGACTCTTCTGTCAACTTTGGCCGCGCGGCCGATCGCGGAATCGCTCTGCACAATCTCCCCGCAGAAGGCTTTTCCGTCGATCACCTTGATGCCGTGCGAGAAAAGCAGGCGGGCGACCTTGTTCTGCGACGGGTATCCGCCGAAGTATTTGTCCAATTTTTCCATATAGGTAGCATGATTTTATTCTTTATTTATCATTTATGTGCATTATTATTGATAAATCCGTATTTTTGATGAGACTATCAACAAGCCGGAGCTGAAGTATCTGGCTGCAGGGTCAGGATGTTTTACTGCCAACGATCCTGGTTTTGGGACGAAAAACAGTTAATATGCATAGTGGAATCGGCAATCCGAGTTTTATGCCCGAGGAGCCTGAGACGGACGAGCTGAGGATGCAGATCGAATCGATAGACGAGGAGATAATCGATCTCATCGCGACTCGCATGGAGATAGCGGACGAGCTCGCCAAAGCGAAGAGAAGGTCTTCGGAAGGCTATTGGAACGAGGAGAAAGAGCGCGAAGTCATCAGCAGATACCACGAGCTCTGCGAGGAAGTCAGCCTCTCCGAGGACGAGGCCAGGCAGATCGCCGAAGTCATCCTCCACATCTCCAAGGAAAGGCAGAAGCATTATTTCGAGCGATCATGCTCCCTGCGGCGCGGGAGATGCGCTTCCGCGCGTGTATACGGAGAACCACAGCGACTCCAGTATCATGCATATGAAGCATGGGATGACGGATTCCGGGGTATCGGCCAGCAGCACCATGCACATGGACACGGAAAGCCCTGTGTTCTTCCAAACGCATAGCACGTGGAACACGGGCCTGGAAGCGGGATCGACCCTCAGCTTCTTCATCAGGAATCTCGAGACCGCTATCAGCAGCAGAAGCCTTCCGGCCACCGCGGCTATGACAGCCAGCGCCAATCCAGGGTATGACACGAGGTAATCGCGGTTTGCGCTGACCGAAAGGAACAGCATGATCCCCATCATCATGTCGATCAGCGGGATCTTCAGATTCCTCGGCAGCCTGAGTTTCCTGAGAGGGATGCTCACTATGACCGGGACCGCGATGAACAGCACGATGTACTTCAGAATCTCCATAGGATTCACCGCGTCCCCGAGGAGAGCGAAGGAGATCAGGGGGGTCAGCGCCAATCCGGCGGCATACGTGGCAGCCACCGCGGACACAGCAGCCCTGATGTTCCCTTTCATAAGGACGGCCGCCGTGACCACCGATATGGCGCATGGCATCGAGGCCAGAAGGGCCCATCCGTGCCAGATCTCGGGGTTGTCCCCGGCGAAAAGCAGCCCGATGCCGACGGTCGCCGAGGTGTTTACCCCGTAGCAGAGAAGCATCGACAGCAGGAATTCCCTGCCGCCGTCTCTGATGTCTTCGGCGGAGAACCTCAGGCCGTCCAGGGACAGGGTCATCTGGATCATCAGGACGACTATTATGAGCTCCGAAGACGGGATGTCTGTCCTGCCTATCAGGAGGCCAAGAGCCAGCGCTCCTACCGTCCAAACGCGCAGATCGCTTGCAATGCCCGAGGCATCCATGCCGTCGCCAGATATGGACGGGATATATACGCGATGCGGACATGGCGGCTGTCAGACGTATGAAGAGAGGTCCAGCAGGGGGCTGACCGGCTCTTCGCTCTCCAATCTCGCGCCCTGCTCCCCGGCCTTCATTATGTATGCGGTTCCGCCTCTCGACTCTATGGCGGCGGCCACTTTGTCCGGCTCGTCGGTGAGGGCGATCATGCACCCGCCTCCGCCGGACCCGGTGAGCTTGGCCCCGTAGGAGTGCGGCATGGCGGCGTTGACGAGTTTGTTGAGCTCCTTGCACGAGACGCCCAATATGGAAAGGAGCTTGTGGTCGGTCAGCATCATCCTGCCGAGGGCCTCCACGTCGTTCTTCCTGATGGCTTCGTATCCGCACAGGGTGACGTTGCCTATCTCCTCGATCATCTCGGCCGCGAAATTGCTCCTTCTCGTGAAGCGTCTGACCTTGTCGACCTGCGGCGCGGTCGGCGCTTTTATCCCCGTGTTTCCGACGACGAACGTCATGTCGGGGACGTCCATGTCGGTCACGCACCAGGAACGGCCTCCGCGGGATATGCACCAGAGCTTTCTGTCCTCGTTCCCCGGCAGGTTCACCCCTATACCTCCGCCGTGCACGCATGCGGATGCGTCCATGGGGCTTCCGCTGCCCTGGGCAGCCAGTTCTGCGTTGTACGCCTCGTCGACGAGATATCTTTCGTCCGGGTCGTCCCCTGCCATCGAGCTCAGAGCGAGCGCCAGAGCCGCAGACAGGGCGGCGGACGATCCCAGGCCGGCTCCGGCGGGGATATCGCTTCTGGTGACGAAATCGGCCGCATGACGGAGATTCCTCGTCAGATAGCGGAAATGCGGCTGCTTCCCGAATTCGATGGGCTCTCCGTTGAGAGTGTTGTGCCTGCTGCGCCTGACGCTGCAAGTGATTCTGCGGTCCGCGGCTAGAACCAGAGCGGGCTTGCCGTAGACAACGGAATGTTCCCCGAGGATCACGAATTTCCCCGGGGCGGATGCGGTATGCCACCTGGACATCAATCTTCCAATCCGTATTTGGCCATCTGCTCGCGGATTGCGTCGGACGGCGTCCTTTTGTTGAGGAGCGGCTGAGGTATGTCCCACCAGCTGTCGGAGGCCGCGTCCAGCTTCCTGTCGTAGTCCTCTTCGCTTTCGCCGTCCTCTTTCGCGACTTTGCCGAGCGCTTCGTTGAGCTCTCTGTAGAGGTCCACGCCGAACTTCTTGTTCACGATGGCCACTCCGGTGAACCCGTCGATGCATTGAGCGACCTCTTCCGCAGTATCCGGCGCCAGGCTGTCCATTATCATGTCGAGGACGCTGTTGGCGGTCAGCTTGAAGATCATCTCGCGCTTGGCTTCCTCCGGGAGCTCCGGGTTCTCGTCGACGGATCTGATCAGGTCCTTTCCGAAGAGGTCCGTCAGGGCTTCGACTCTGCGCGGATTCTTGCCGTAGACCATCTCTTCATGGGCCTCTTCGGGGCTCATATCTGGTTCGTCGTCACCGAAAAGCGCCGCGTTGGGGTCTATGTTCTCGTTCGCCATGTCTTTCACTTGAGCCCAGCCATCACTTCAGCCAATATATCCATTCCCTTGGATATTTTGTCCTCTGACGCCGCGTAGGAGAATCTGAGATGCTTTTCCCCGTATTTTCCGAACGCCGATCCGGGGGTGCAGATGAGCCCCGCCTGTGCCAGTTTGTTGGCGAGGTCGGCGGACGCTATGTTCTGCTCGTAGGAGGGGAATGCGTAGAACGCGCCTTTCGGAGGCTCCAGGCTCATCCCGTCGATGCCGTTGATCCTTTCTGTTATGAGGTCCCTTCTGGCCTTGTAGACCTTCCTGGCGTTCTCCAGATACGGCTCTATCCCGGGCAAGGCGTCCAGGATGCCGTATTGCGCCGGCATGTTGGGGCTTGCGCAGACGTGGTACTGCATCTTTATCAGGTCGGGCATCACGCTCTCGTCCGCCACGAGGAATCCCATCCTCCATCCGGTGACGGCCATCATCTTGGAGAACCCGCCGGAGACCACGGCCACGTCCAGCCTGTCCAGGAAGGACACGTGCTTCCCCTCGTAGATGAACGAGTCGTAGACCTCGTCGGACAGTATCATAATGCCTTTGTCCTCGGCGATGTCCAGGAGTGCCTTCTTCGATCCCTCCGTCAGGACGCCTCCGGTGGGGTTGGAAGGCGTGGTGACCACTATCATCTTCGTCTTGGGGGTGATCTTCGACAGGATGTCATCGATGTCGGGCTGGAAATCCCCGTCGGTGAGCCTGTACTCCACGCTTTTCCCGCCGCAGAGCTGGGCGTGGGGCCCGTATATGACGAATCCCGGGCTGGGGACGAGGACCTCGTCTCCCGGATCGACGAACGTCTCGGATATCTCCAGGAGCGCCGAGGATCCGCTGGGCGTTATCATGACGTTGCCGCCGCCGATTTTTCCGTATCTGGAATATCTCTCCGCGACCGCATCCCTCAGCTCCATGATCCCGGCGGTGGGGCCGTATCTGTTGAGGCCTGCGGACGCCGCCCTGTTCATCCCGTCGATAGCCGCCTGAGGCGGGCTGAGGTCGGGTTCGCCAAGCCCGAGATTAATGGAATCCGGGCCGGCCAAATCGAACATCTTCCTAATGCCAGACATCGGCACGGCCGATATTCTCTGGGATACTTTCATGGCGGGAGAATCTTGGTCGTTCTATAAGAGAGATTGCCGGTTTTCGACATGGAATATCATATCCTCCGTGCGTTCGGGTAGTATTAATATTTATTAGTCGGGCATATATGGAAAGCCATCGTGGGGAGCGAGAATGAAATCCGTTCTGGGCGACATAACCATCAGGGAGATCTGGAAGGAGGAGAACGGCGGCGTCTCCGATCTGAAATGCAGGATAGACATATCGGATACGGGCGAAGACGGTGCCGTGACCGTCGAGACCAAGGTGATCAGGTTCTCCGTCCCGTCCGAGTATTCCGACTATCTCCTAACGGAGAGGTGCGATGCCTACGTTGTCCTGCTGATCAGATACGCGGTCAGCAACGGGTACAACATCAGATCCGACATCCCCATATCCAACGACCTCTACTACAATCTCAAGGAGCAGTTTCTTCCTCCGTTCACCAAGAACGACGGCTACCCTGCGGACATCATCATCGAGACGGCCAGCAGCGTCGGGGGCGGCGAGGCGGTCGGGACCGGCCTTTCGTGCGGCGTGGATTCCCTGTTCACCGTCATGAGGCTGAGGGATTATCCCGATCCGGAGTTCAGGCTGACCCACCTGTGCATCAATAACGTGGGCGCTTTCAACGGGATCTACAGGATGGAAGGCATAGACAAGGTCCGCAAGGGGATGTACGCCAACGCCCGCGCCGCCTCGGAGGAGATAGGCCTCCCGCTCATCGAGACCGATTCGGATGTCGACGAGGTTCTACATCAGAACCATTATCTGACCCATTCGTACACCTCGTCTTTCGCCATATTCTGCCTCAAAAAGCTGTGGAAATACTATTTCTATGCTTCATCCGGAGTGGACTGCATCACGGAATTCAGCATCAGAGGGCATCTGATGTTCCCGCCGTCCAAATACGAGCTGCTCACGGTGAACTGCTTCAGCACATCGTCCATGAGGATATACATCGACGCCCCTACCGTGGCCAGGTACGACAAGACAGTGGCTCTCGCCGATTATCCCATCGCGCAGAGGCATCTAGTGTCCTGCACCTCGTCCTACGAGAACTGTTCCCGCTGCGACAAGTGCATGAGGAACATCATGGCTCTGGATTCCGTCGGCAAGCTGGAGCCGTTCTCGGGGATCTACGATCTGGATCTCTATCACAATTTCAAGTACAGATACATGTGGTACCTTTATTCGAGGAAGGACGACCACTATTTCCAGCCGGTTTTCGAGAATTTCAGGGCCAACGGGGACGAGGAGTTCCTGCGCACCGGCCAGATCTTCGATTCCCTGGAGGAGTTCGACAGCGCCTGGAAGAGCGGCAACAAGGAATGGGTGGCCGAATGCTTCGAAAGGATCAAAGGCTACGCAGACGAAGGCGACATGCATGCCGCGTCGCGCATCGGCAGAGCCTACAATTACGGGGTGGGCGTGGAGCAGAACCGCGAGGAGGCCCAGAGATACTGGGCGATAACGATCGACGCCCTCAGGCAGGAGATCGCAGACGGATTCAACACGTCCAGGATCAAGCTTTTCGACATGCTCTGGGCGACAGGCGAGGAGAAGTACTATCCGGAGATGATCGATCTCATAACTCCTCTGCTGGAGGCGGAGGACATGTCCGCGATCGCGCGCAGAGGCCGCATGAGCAGGGACGGCAGGGGATACCCGAAGGATGTGGACGACGCCATCGAATGGTTCAGATGGGCGTACAGGAAGGACCCGGTTTGGCTCCAGGAATACTGCGGCCTTCTGCTGAGCTCCGGCAAGGAGGAATACTACCAGGAAGCCAAGGAGGTATGCCTCGAGCGCTGCGACAGGAGCGCCAGATATGCTTACGGGTTCCTCGGTCGCATATACCGTGACGGGAAAGGCGTCAAGAGGGATCTCTGCGAATCCGCGAAATGGTATGCCATGGCCGTGGAGAGCAAGGTGGAATGGGCTCCCATCGAATATTTCGATGTCCTCTGGACGTTCAACGACCGCATGTAGGATCTCAAGCTGAGGGATCTGGTCCGTTCGCTGGCCGAAGGCGGTTCGGTGTCCGCCATGGGCCGCCTCGGAAAAGTATACCATTACGGCCGCGGGGTTCAGCAGGACCTCCATCTGGCCCGCAGATGGCTCAGGCGCGCCCAGGAAAGGGATCCGGTCTGGTTCCCTGAGTTCTACGAGACGCTTCTGGCCTCGGAGGATAAGTTCCACGAAGAGGCCTTCAAGAGATGCATCGCGCTGTCGGACAGGGGCGTGAAGCATGCTTACGTCTACAGGGCGCGCATGTGCCGCGACGGCCTGGGATGCGAGAAAGACACGGATCAAGCTGTTTTCTGGTACAGGAAAGGCGTTTCGGAAGGGATGGTGTTGGCGGCCATGGAGCTGTTCGAGATATTCTGGCAGAACCCTTCGCCGGCCACGGACAAGGAGATGATCGATTCCATCCTTCCGTTCGCGAACCAGGGGAGCCCCGGATCCATGGGTCGTCTGGGGCGCGCATACCATTACGGCCGCGGAGTGCCGCTGAATCTGGCTATGGCCGAGAGGTGGACCGCTAAGGCCTACGAGAAAGATCCGGTCAGATGGGCGAAAGGCCTCGAGACCATAAGGCTCAAGAGGAAATCGGAGAAGCGCTGAGGTGGATCCATGGGGACGGCCGGAGGACGGGATGCTTTCCGCATAAAGGGGATACGCCGCGAAGTCCAGGGGGATATCGCGCGTCTGGTGTTCTCTATAGATAAGACTATAGTGGAAAATGAAAACAGCACTATAGTGAATAAAGAGATTTTATTCGAGGTTCCCGCCGGATACGCGCCGTTCTTGGTTTCCGAGAGGGCCGATGCTTTGGTGGCCCTTCTGATCGGGCATGCTATCGATGACGGATGCGACATACAGTCAGATGTCCCCGTCTCCGAAGATTTTTACCACAATCTCGCCGAGCTGTTCATTCCCGTGCTGGACGGCCGGATATCATTGGCGGCCGATGTCCTTCCTCCGCTTCCAAGAGGGAATTCCGTCGGGGCCGGGATGCAATGCGACGTTGATTCGCTCCATGCGGCGATGAAGTATTCGGGCTACAGGATGGAAAGGTTCAGGCTGACGCATCTGTGCGCCAGCAATCTGGACTATAAGAGAAAAGACTATAGTCTTACCAATAGCCAGAATCTGGAAGGGGCGCGCGGAACCGCAGAGGAGATCGGGCTCCCGTTCATAGGGATCCGCACCGATTCATGCGAAGCGTTCCCGATCGGGGAGAATGCCCGCGCCTATGCGGAGGCTTTCATCGCCCTCTGCCTCAGGAAGCTCTGGAGATGCTATTTCATACCGTGCCCGGCGGATAATTCCGTGCCGAATCTGCTGTCCTGCCTCAGCACACCGGGCCTGCAGCTGATCCCGGAAGGGTCCCACATCTCCGAGTTCGGGAAGATCTCCGACATCTCCGATTTTGCCCCGGCATGGAGGCATCTCCGTGCGTGCCGGTCTCCGGAAGGCAATTGCGGCCGCTGCGAAGAGTGTTCGTTCTGTCTTCTGGCATTGGATTCCCTGGGCAAGCTCGACTATTTCAGCGAGCCATTCGACATAGCGCTCTACAGGGGGCACAGGGACCGCTATCTCAGATTCCTGGCCGAGAAGAAAGACGATTCCAGATTCGCCCAGATATACGATTCGATGTCGGCCAAAGGCGATTGGCAGTTCGCTTCCGCTGTCAGGGCCGCTTCCGCCATCAGCAGATTCGATGAGCTGTGGGCGGAGAACAGCCCGGAATCGGATGCGGAGGCCGTCGCTTCCATCATTCCCCTAGCGTCCGAGGATGTCCGCGCCGCTTCCAGGCTGGCTGATGCATATGCGTCCGGCAGAGGTACCGAGAAAGACCGCGGCAAGGAGCTGGAATGCCTCAGATTCATGGCCGACCAGTACAGGAAAGAAATATCCGGCGGATTCGGGTCCGGATGCAATCTTTTCGATGCGCTGTGGAGATCCGGGGAATCGGACGGGGAACTTATGGAAGCCGTCAGGTCAGATGCCGAGGCCGGGGATCCCCCGTCATGCGCGCGCATGTCCAGAGCCTTCGCCGAAGGGAGGGGCACCGAGAAAGACATGGACGAGGCCATGGCCTGGATGGGAAAGGCCGCCGCGGCGGATCCGTCCGGCTATGCCGAAGAATACTGTTCCATGCTGCTCTCGTCGGAGGATCCTGAAAAGCAGGCCGAAGCCGTCCGTTTATGCGAGAGATATGCCGTCAGCCTCAGGAAGCCCGGGATGTGCGCGATGATGTCCGGGATGCTCCGCGACGGCATAGGCACAGAGAAGAATCTTCTGGAAGCGTCCAGATGGATGTCCAAGGCCGCCGGGATGGACAGGTCTTACGAGCTTAGATGGTTCAGGCTGGCTATGGACAGCGGCAATCCTGCAGCCCAGGCCGAAGCGGCGGACGCCTGCCACCGCAGCTGCGAGGATCTCAGCGACCCCGATTATTGGGTGCTCATGTCGGAGATCTACCGCGACGGCATAGGTGTCAGGAAGGACATAGGCGAAGCCGTCAGATGGATGAGGAAAGCCGTGGCGGTCAGACCTTCCAGGCTTTCATACGAATACTTCAGGCTGCTGCAATCCTCCGACGATCCGTTCCATCAGAAGGAGGCTTTCGCCGGGGCTTCAGAGCGTTTCGATAAGACCAATTCCACCATGTATCTCGCGCTCATCGCCCGCGCATACCGCGACGGCAAAGGCGTGAGGAAGGACATCAGGAAGGCCGCGGAGCTTATGGGCAAAGCCTTCAAGGAATCCCCGTCCAAATACATGAGAGAATACTGCGAGATTCTGGCCGAATCAGACGATCCCAAGGACAATGAGGAGGCATTCAGAAGATGCGAGTCCCTTTACGCCAAGAACGGGTCGCCTTTCAGCTGCAAACTACTGGCCTGCATGTACCGCGACGGCAAAGGCGTCGGGAAAGATCAGGACAAGGCTCTGGAGTGGATCAGGAAATACCGGGAAGCCACCGGAGGCTCCGACGTGCCGGGATACTGCGCGTTCCTTCTCAGCACCGATTCCGAAAGCGCCTGTTCCGAAGCCTGGGAAACCTGCAGCGAATACTACTCGAAGACCGGGGATCCGAAGTGCTGCGGGATAATCGCCCGCATGTACCGCGACGGCAAAGGCGTCGGGAAGGATCTGGACAAGGCCATCCAGTGGATGGAGAAGGCCTTCCTGGACGATCCCGCCGCATGGAAGGCCGAATTCGACGGGCTTCTCAGCCTCGCCGAATGACGCCGCCCGAATCGTCGGCCATCAGATTCCCGCCTTCCTCTATGATCAGGCCGTCCTCCAGGGCCATGTCGATGGCTTTCTCCATCATCGCGATGACGCTGGCCCCGGGGCGTTTGAATCCCAGGGCTTTACCGGCGGCCAGCGCGCAGGAGGTTTTCGATATGGACACCGAAGACTCGACCACGTCCGCGCAGGCGTTCATCATCTCTGTCAGGGGGATGCAGTCTATGTCCCTGGAATCCGCCGGCGATCCGGCAGCCCTGTAGGTCGGGATGCTCCTGTCCGCCCCTTCCGCCCAATACGTCACGAATTCCCCGCGGATCTCAGGTCCGAACGTCCGGCGGAGGATATCGGTGAGAGCCAGCTTTTTCTGCCCGGTGAGGCGTTTGATCCCGGCGCATTTCTTGTAGAGGGCCAGAAGCTGCTCCTCATTCACCGGAGACTCCATCCCGATGATCTTTCCGGCAATCTCCTCTATCGTCTGCCGGTCGGAAAGCGCCAGATCCTGGGGGACGTCCGGGAATTGGAGGCTGAGCGGGATGTACGTCCTTCTTCTGGGCTCCTCCTCTTCCGGTTCCGGGATGTCCTGACCCATATCCTCTCCGGGATCGTACGTGATTTCCTGGGAGGTCTCCTCCGGGATTCCGTCTTTGGGCTCACCTTCTTCGGGCTCTGTTCCGGGGACTGCGCCCTCAGGTCTCTCTTCTTTGGGTTCCTCATCTGCGGGGGCGTCGTCCGGGATGAGCTCTCCGCCGTCCTCCTCCGCGGATTCCGCGCGTTTGGCCAGTATGTCCTCGATTCTGTTCTCGATCTTTTTGAGGGTCAGCTTCTTGTTGAAGAACCAGTCCACCGACCACACATGCATGATGTTCCATCCCAGCCTGACGAGGACGTCGGATCTGGCGAATTCCCTGTCCCTGGTGTTCTCCGATCTCCTGTACGAATCCCCGTCTCCGAGGATCCCGAGTATGTATTCCTGGGGGTTTTCGGGGTCGACTACGGCCAGATCCACCTTGAATCCGGAGCTGCCAATGCCGAAGTGCGATTCGTACCCGATCTCGCCCAGCGATTCGGATATGTCCTTCATGATGGCGGACATATCTTCGACCGGCCTGGCGCGGTCCTGCTCCCCGAAGCGGCCGTCGTTCTCGGCGAACCTCAGGAATTCCCTCATGCTGCGGACCCCGCTGCTGGAAGCCGGCGTGAGCTTCACATCGGTGTATCTCATGGACGAGAACACGACCATCTCGCATCTGGCGCGGGAGACGGCGACGTTGAGCCTGCGCCCTCCGCCGGGACGGTTGATCGGCCCGAAATTCTGGACCACCGTCCCGTCCCTGGACGGACCGTATCCTATCGAGAAGAGGATGATGTCCCTCTCATCCCCCTGGACGGTCTCCAGGTTCTTGATGAACATGCTCTCAGACATCTTGCCGAGCCTCTGCTGGAACCTGGGGTGTTTGGACGTCATCTCGTCCATGGCGTCTTCGATGCAGTTCTGCTGGCTGATGCTGAACGCGATTATCCCTATGCTCTCTCCTTTGTATCCTCTGGACATGACGCGCCTGTAGACCTCGTCTATGACCGCGGAGGCTTCGATGGGATTGCAGCGCCTCCCTTTCAGGTATTTCCCTTCCCTGACGTAATGCATGCCGACCTTGGTCTCCTGGTCGTTGGGGGACGGGAACGTGAGCATCTTCCCGTCGTAGAAGACCCTGTTGCTGAACGTTATCAGGCTCTCGTGCCTGCTGCGGTAGTGCCATTCCAGATAGGTCTGGGGCATGTTCAGCGCGAGGCAGTCCTCGAGGAAGCTCTCCATGTCTTCGATCTCCTCCTCGCTTTCCTCGGTCTCCATCTGCTTCTGGAAGAATCTGGTCGGCGGGAGCTGCTGTCTGTCGCCGGCGATGACCGCCGCTTTGCCTCTCCCCAGCGCCCCTATGGCTTTGCTGGTCGTAATCTGCGAGGACTCGTCGAATATCACCAGATCGAACTTCGGATAGTCCATCGTCAGGTATTGGGCCACCGACTGGGGGCTCATCAGGAGGCAGGGGCACAGGCGGGGGAGCATATGGGGTATCTCGCTCAGCAGTGTCCTTATGGATTTCTTCATGCGGCCCGCGCTGACCGCCCTGTACACTTTCCCCGCCTCGGAATCCGGCACAGACCCGTCTATGTTGCGGGGGACGCTCTTGTACAGCCTGTACTTCAGGAGGCTCCTGTTGATCTCGGCGTATTCGGCGTCCAGCTTCCTCAGCCTCTCGATGGTCCCTTCGAACGTGGAGGCGTTGAACATGCGCAGCGACTCCGATTCCTGGCGGCAGAGGTTTATCATCGTCCTGTACAGCGATTTGTAGGTGGAATTGACCACGTCCTCGGCGGCCATCCCCGATCTTATCGCATCGCAGGAAGCTCCCAGACCCTCTTCCCCGAGCTTGGAAGCATAGTAGTTCCAGTTGGCCCAATCGAACACTCCGGAGAGATACGGGCGGATCGATCCGCAGTATTCCCTGCATCTGTCCGGCTGGGAGATGTCCGCGTCCGTCTTCATGATGGAAATGAGCCTGTCGCGGGCGGCCTCCCATCTTGAGACGGCAGCCTGGTAATCCTCGGCGCCTCCGCCTGAGCTTTCAAGCGCGGCCCTCAGCTCGTGCAGCCTGCCGGCCGATATCCCAACGGATTCCGCTTCGGCTATCGTCTTCGTTGCGCGGTTCAGGATGTCCGAGAGGGCGGATCTCTCCGAGAATATCCCTGCGGATGCGGACGAGATCCTGCCGGGCACGGAGGACAGGGATCTGAAGTCCTGGGCGGCCGCAGAGATCATGTCTGAGGTGATGCCCAGAGAATCGAAGCTCGCGCCCGGGCGCAGGACTTTGGATACGTCGGACATGAACTTCTTTTTGGCCGCGCTTTTGAACAGCACCTTCCCGTCCGCTTCGTGCCATCCCTTTTTGATGTCGTACGAGGAATTGAAATCGTAGACTTCCGGGCGCCACTGCGATTCGATCCTGTCCAGATCGGGCCTCATCGATATCAGCTTGGAGCAGAAGGTTCTGACGCTTTCCGCGGACGAGCGTATGGCGCTGTTCGCAGGCAGCCATCCGGCGTCCGATGCCTCCGATGCGAGGGCGGACAGCTCGCCGGAATCCTTCATCATCCTGACGGCTTCGTCCTGGCGCACCTCTTTCGGGTCCCAGGCGGCGAAGGCCCCGAATATGGAGTCGGAGAGCGAGACGATCCTCGGGACCAGCTCGGGGATGCGGGCCAGATTGGGGTCGGAAGCCATCCGGGCGTCGGCCGACATGATCATCGACACGGCCTTCCCGGCCTGGTCCGCATCGCCCAGGATTCCTGCCGCGGCGATCCTGGGCCCGGCGGCATCCAGCGCGTCGGCTGCGGCCAGCGCCTCGTCCATCGCCTCTTCGATGTCATATTGGAGGGATGCGGCGGGGACGTCTGCGTGGATGGATTCCAGGGCTTCGGTGTCGCACATGCCGGAGGCGATGGAGTAGGCCTGGCATGCTTTTATTATGTCGTCCTCCAGGTTCCCGATGGTCTCCGGCTTCATCCTCAGGGCGGTGTCGGTGGAAATCCTGAGGTCCTTGGCCCCGGCGACGTTGCGGGCCTCGTAAAGCGAGATGCATTCGTACGCGCTGAATCCCCATGACTGCTTTCTGTGGAGGTCGGAGACGTAGGCGTCCAGCTTCTCTTTTACCGCATTCAGCTTGGCTACGGTCTCCTCCAGCTTGGAACCGTCGTATTCCTTGCACGGGTCCATGGCCTTCCTGAGCTGCTCCAGGACCTTCGACTTCTCCGTTTTGTCGGAGTGGAGCTCCAGGCAGTGGTTTCCTATGCCGATGCCGTCCAGCCTCTTCTCGACGACGTCCAGGGCCGCTCTTTTCTCGGCCACGAAAAGGACCGTCTTGCCGCGGTAGATCGCGTCGGTTATGATATTGGTGATCGTCTGGGATTTCCCGGTCCCCGGAGGCCCGTGCATGATGAAGGTCTTCCCCTCGCTGGCGGCCCTCACGGCTTTGATCTGGGAAGCGTCGGCGGGGACGGTGAGGCAGAGGCCGTACGGGTCCGCGTCGGCTTCCAGATCGGGGTCCGCATGGTATATCCCGCCGGAGACCATGGCTTCCACGACGGGGTTCTCGGCCAGCCTCCCCATGTTCTTCTCGAGGTCCTTCCACATGGCGTACTGGCTGAACGAGAAGACGCCCAGCGCGGCGCCGTCCAGGACCTCCCACCCTTCCAGGCCTTCGATGCATCTGCGGACGCTCTGGGTGATCCTGTCGACGTTCAGGCCGCCGTCGTCCATGGGAAGCGGATCTATGCCGGGTATGCTGATGTCGTATTCCTGGCGCAGCTTCTCCGCCAGGGTGACGTTGAACACCGCTTCCTCGTCGTACGGCTCTATGGCGTATCCTTTCTGTTTCTTGGAGAGCTCCGCCGGGATCAGTATCAGCGGCGAATAGCGGGGTATTCTGTCCCCCTTGCTTTCGAACCATCTGAGCACCCCGACGGCGACGAAGAGGGAGTTGCAGCCGCTCTCCTCCATCTCTTTCTTGTACAGGCGGTAGATGGATTTCAGCGAGGATACGGTGTCCGCTTCGCCCAGCGGGGTTCTGATCCAGCCTCTGGAAAGCTCGTCTCCGAACGATCCGGCGTAGTTCCCGACGTAGGTCTCGGTCTCGAACGGCCTTTCGGAGTAGATCCCGGCGCCGTCCCAATCCTGGGGCTTGGGCATCAGCGTGAACTGCGCTCCTTTGGCGAAGGCTTCCCCGAACTCCGAGGTGTTCCCCACGAGCAGAGGGACGGCTTTCGCCCCGACCTTCATGCTTACGAGCGGGTTCCTGGTGGTGATGTCCAGAAGATCGCGTTTCCAGATGTCCACGCGGGTCAGCGCCCTGTCCTCCGCGGCTTCGTAGACCTCCCCGACCTCTTTGGGAGCCGAAGAACGGGTGTCGAATTCGTCTTTTTCCACGGACCAGACGCCGTTCTCATATCTGCGGGTAGGGAGGGGCCTGATCGCCGGGCGGGATTTCCTTATGTCGACCGCGCAGCTGAACGATTCTGCGTCTTCCAGGCGCTTGAGGGCGGCTTCGGAGGCCGAATCGAAGGGGGCGGCATGCCCGTCGCATAGATAGGTGCATTCCACGGCGCGGGCGTCGCGGTTGCGTATGAGGCGCGTTATCGCCGAGCTGTCGATGGAGATGACATCGGCCATGTGGTCGTCCACAAGCCAGAATCCCGCGAACGCATGCCCTTTCACCAGGAAGACGAACGTGTTGAGGCCGATTGACTCCAGAGCCGAGCAGTACAGCACGGACACGTCGATGCACGTCCCTTCTCTGTCGGATACGACGGTATCCGCGAGACGCACCCTCTGCCCGTCCGCTTCGAAGCCTGCCGGGGGCACTATGTATTTGATCCTGAGCTTCTGGATGGCGTCATATATGGCGGCGGCCATCTCGGCCACTCTGTTCCTGTCGCCGCCGTAGCCTTCGAGGGAGGGGTCTTTCCCCCAGCTTCTGAGGGTCTCGGACGCCGAATCCCTGATTCTGGCCAGGCAGGATGCGTTGGGCGTCACGAACGATGCGATGAGCTCCGGGCTGTCCGGGCCCGGCCAGTATTCGAACGGGAGAATCTCGGTGTCGCAGGATTCGGATTTGACCGTCCCGTCTTCTCCCGCGGCCTCCAGCGTGACGCGGCAGGGCATGGTCTCGGCGGTTTCCAGCAGACGGACCGGATCCAGCGCGACGTTGAAGTGTTCCCTTAGGTCCAGGACCGTTCCGGCCGCTATCCCGTCGGCCTTGAAAGTGATCTTTCTGATGAAAGGGGGATCGGATCTGAGGGTGAATGTGATGTTCTTCTCGTCCTCCTCGGCTTCGGCGGAAGCTGCGAGGACCGGATTCATCCCATTCCTGTAGAGCACGTATCCTATCTTGCTTATCTCCAGTTCGAGTCTCAGTTTCATCTGCCCATCCCTCTTCTGCTCAGCGCCCTCTCGATTCTGGCGCGGTCGCCTTTCGAAACTGTTTCCAGCGAATGCGATTCCCATAGTTTATCATATGCAGAGCGCAGACCGCGGAAAACAGCCGGCAGATCCTTCTCCGATATGCGGATCCCCCATTCCTCCGCTGTGGTCAGGGCGCTCTTCGATATGTTCGCAGACCCTACATATGCCTCTCCTCCGCCGTTCTTGTCGGCGAAAATGAAGCTTTTCGCATGGATATGGTCATCGGCCGTGGTTTCGAGCTCCATCCTGACTTCCGTGTTGGGGAGCTCGGCCAATTCCATCACGGCATCAGCTTCCGTCGAGCCCATGTATGTCGTGGTTATGACGCGGATTCTCGCGCCCTCTTCCGCCCTCTCGCGGAGAGAATCGGCCATCAGGTTCAGGCCGGATTCTTTGATGAATGATACCACCATGTCTATCTCATCAGCATGGGATATAGAATCCTCCAAGGCATCGATCAGCTCGAATCCGCATCCCGGGGTGATGGCGAAGGTTTGGCAGGGAATTCCGGAGTATCTGGGCTTCGAATCCCGGATTCCCGCGCTCAGGCCCTTGCCTCTGTGTATCCTCCAGTAATACTCGATCTTTTTTCTGCTTATGCCCGCCGCATCCGGGAGGAATGCCTTAGGCATGCATTCCCCGCATACCATGCCGTCTTCGCAGCGGATAGTCCCTTCACGCTTTTCACAGATGATGCATGGGTTTCTCAGGCGGGGGTACACGGGGGCGCATGCCGTTTCTGCCTATTATTTGCTGTCATGGATGGATTTGGATATTCATTTATGAATATTATTATTTTATTTCTATGCACAATTATTTATAAATTTTAGGAATAACCACCGGCCACTACAGAGGAACGAACATGAGCAAAATCAGCGTAGCGGTTCTCGGAGCTACCGGGATGATCGGGCAGAGATTCATCCAGATGCTCGAGGACCACCCATATTTCGAGATCGAGGGGCTGTACGCGTCCGAAAGGTCGCAGGGCAAGAAGCTCCGCGACGTTCTCAAGGTCAGGGACCACGTTTATCTGGACGAGACTCTCGACAGGACCATCGAGGTCATGGACATCGGTAAGATATCCAAGAACTGCAGGGTGGCCTTCAGCGGCATCCCGTCGGATCTGGCCGGGCCTACCGAGACCGATCTCGCCCAGTCGGGCGTCGCCGTATTCACCAACGCCGGCTCCCACAGGATGGATAAGAATGTCCCGATCCTCATACCCGAGGTCAACCCGGAGCACTTCGAGTCCATCAAGGACCAGAGCACGTACGGGAACGGGGGGTACATCGTCACAAACGCCAACTGCTCTTCGACCGGGATCGCGCTTCCTCTGGTCGCTCTGGACAGGGCTTTCGGGCTCAAGCAGGTGTTCGTATCCACCTATCAGGCTCTTTCCGGCGCCGGATATCCCGGAGTTCCTTCTCTGGACGCGGTCGGGAACGTCGTGCCGTTCATCAGCCACGAGGAGGAGAAGATGGAATCGGAGCTGGCGAAGATGCTCGGCACCTATTCCGGAGGGAAGTTCAATTTCGCCGGGTTCAAGGTCATGGCCAACTGCGCCAGGGTCCCGGTCGTGGACGGGCATCTGGAGTCTCTCGTTCTGGACCTCGAGAAGCAGCCCACCCTCGAGGAGATGTCCAAGGCGCTCTCGGAATTCCGCGGCGAGCCCCAGAAGCTCCGCCTTCCATCCGCTCCCGACCAGCCGGTCATCGTCAGGCCCGAGGAGAACAGGCCCCAGCCCGCGTTCGACGCCATGGCGGGAACCCCTGCGCGCGCGAGAGGGATGGCTTCCACCGTCGGCAGGCTCAGGCAGAGCAACGGGTACTACAAAGCCTTCGTGATGTCCCACAACACCCTCAGGGGCGGGGCCGGAGGATCCGTGCTCAACGCGGAGCTCGCGAAAGCCAAGGGAATCCTTTGAACATAAACGGCGGGGATCATTCCCCGCCTTTTCCATCGGCCCGAGCGGCCGTTTTTGATGTATGCCGGAAGCTCCGGCTCTCGAATCAGATGTCGGGCTCCCCCAGATTTCTCAGGAATCTTTTGATCTCCGCCTGGTCGGACTCGTTCCAGTCGGAATGCCTGCGGCTCAGTAGAGCCGATGGGAACCTCATAATGTCGCCGTAAAGGTGTTCCATGATCTTTCCGCCGTTGTTCGGGCCGCTGAGGGTGAGATCCTCGAATTTCAGGTCCTTCACCGGGAAGAAGTCTGACCTGTCGAAAAGCTTCCTTTTCGGGCGCGCAACAGGGTTGTCGAACGACAGAGCTACGGCATCCCCATCCGGCCCTCCCAGATCCTTCGAGAAATTCTTCTTGGCCTCTTCATACGCGCCGATGATTCTGGGGTCTCTGACAGGATTGGCTCCTTTGTCGCGGTCGTCTTTCGCCAGAGCGTCGATTCTCGCGCGCCATCCGGCTATGTAATCCCTGTATTCCTCCCATCCGTCGTCATCCGCGGATCTGACGCTGTCGAAGACCATCACGTCGAGGTGCAGCGCCCTGGGATTCACGTCCCTGAGCTGGATCTGGCGGGTGTAATTGACGCCGTTCCCCATCGCGCTGATGTAGACGAACTCTTTGGCTTTCATTTCCGGATCGTTCTCGAGAGCTCCGGCGAGCCTGTCGTAGTCTTCGCGCATCATGTAGAGGTCGATGTCGTCGTCCCAGGGAATGAATCCGCCGTGGCGCGCGGATCCCAGAAGGGTTCCGCAGGCGATCATGTAGTCGATGCCGAGCGCTTTGCACTTCCTGTCCAGCATTCTGAGCATGGCTTTGAGACCTTTCTGGATGGTATGGACCCTGGGATCGTCGATCCTCATCGACCGGAATATGCTGCCTATGCCGTCTTTGGATATCAGGCCAGCATCAAAGGCGGCGTCCATGGCTCTGTTGAGGGTTTCCGAGGCATTTTTGCTGTCCAGAAGGCCGGAAGCCCCGTATTCCATCATGGCATCCAGGACCGCCTGGAAGTCTTCTTCCATGAGTTTCCCGGGATTCTCTGAGTTTTCAATGAGTCCGGCGTAAGACGAAGGCTCTCCGAGACAGGTCTCCAGAAGGGCCAGGAACATGCGGTCGGCCGAATGCTCCCCGAGATATCTCGCTGTTTCGGTGTCAGTCTGATCCAGGCGGCTTTTTTCTGCCGCTTCCAGTGCACCGTTCCCCCGGCGCATGAGCTCCAACGCAAGCAGAGGGAGCTCCTTTTTCCAGTTGGGCGGGAGCTCTTCCGCACGGCCGAGGTATTCCGCGGCTTTTTCCGGGTCTTTTTCGGTCCCGTATCCGTGCAGATGGGCGGACATCAGGCGGAGCTGGGCGCACAATGCGCCGGTATCGCGGGATTCCATCAGGTATCCGCATGCCAGATCCCGGAATGCGGGGTCGTCCGAGAGCGAAAGGATGTCGTAGAGCATGCAGGCGGCAGTCATAGATCCGCGGTCCGCGGCGGATTTCATCCATGATACCGCCGCGGCTTCGTTCCTTTCGGTTCCGATCCCTTGGTTGTATGCTTTCGCCATGCGTATGATCGACTGTATGTCCCCCGATTCCGCGAACGGCTCTATGATGCGGAACGCTTCGTCCCTGTCTTCGGGGCTCTTGGATGCGCGGAGGGCATCGAACAGCTTGACCGCCGCTTCGGCGGAGCCTGCCATAGCGCTGCAGCGCAGATTATCCAGCGTCCCGGCGGCCTGAACGGCCCCGTCTTCCATCCCAGCGTTCGCGTTCATCCGCGTCCCTCTCTGCTCCGGGAAAGCCCGGTACGCGAAGCATCGCAGTTCTGGTATATTTCTGAGATTGCGGGTTGTCCTCCGGCTTCGCAGGGACAAGCAAGATGGTACGTCCATCAGGTTGCCCCAACAATCAGCCCGAAAGCATAATGACCTCTGTTTCCGATTAATGCTTATGGCGCGGTTGCTTGTCATAGGCGGGAATTCTGCCACGGCGGGATTGGTCGAAACAGCCAATTCCATGGGGCTTGAGACCGTGGTCGTCGATGCGGATCCCAAGGCTTATGCCAAGAGATATGCGCGCAGATCTTACGACGTGGACGGCACTGACGCGGATCAGATAGAGGAGATCGCCAGTTCGGAAGGCGTCGACGGCGTGGTGCTGGGCGCGGTCGAGATGCTCATGGGGGTCTACCGCAAGGTATGCACGGATCTGGATATGCCTTGCTATGCCAGCGGGGAGCTTCTGCGCCTTTTCTCCGACAAGCAGTCCTTCAAAAGCTTATGCGAGGGATGCGGCGTTCCGACGGTGGGCGGAGGCATATACAGCCGGGAAAGCATTGAGGATTTTCCCGCGGACGGATTCCCGCTCATCGTCAAGCCCGCGGACAGCAGCGGATCCAGAGGGATAACCGTCTGCTACGATCGCGGCGGCCTGCGGCCGGCGGTCGAGGAAGCCCTCAGTTTTTCGCGCTCGGGAAGAGCCCTGATCGAGAGGTACATGTCCGGGCAGGAAGTCGTCGTCTATTATGCGTTCCAGGACGGCGAGCCGGTTCTCCTAGGCTTATGCGACCGCTACACGAACCATGAGATGCAATCCTTCGCCCAGCTCCCGACCTCATACGTCTTCCCTTCGAAGCATACCAGGAAATATATGGAATCGGAGGACGGGGCCGTCAAGGGGATGTTCCGCAGAGCCGGCGTCAGAGACGGCGTGATGTTTCTCCAGGGGTTCGCGGACGCGAGCGGGAAGATAGCATTCTACGAATCCGGATACCGCCTCAGCGGGGCGCAGGAGCATTACATCTTCTCGGAGGCCTGCGGCATAGATACCAAGAGGATGATGATAGAGTATGCCATGGAAGGCCGCATGTCCTGCTCCCGCATCTCCGGCAGAGCGGATCCGATGCTGGGCGGCCGCTGGGGATGCAAGCTGTCCGTCCTTGCCAGACCGGGGAAGATAGGCAGGATAGCCGGCCTCGGTCCCATAGGCCGTTTGGACAGGGTGATCAGAGTCAGCCCCTGCTATGACGAGGGCGACGAGATCTCCGGCGAAGGGACCCTGAGGCAGATAGCCTGCAGATTCTTCGCCGTCGCTGATTCGCCCGAGGAGCTGAAGGAAACAATCGACCAAATATATTCGTTGTATGACGTATATGACGAGGACGGGAATTCCATGCTGATGGGGCGGTTCGACACCGACCTTCTGATGGGATATCGCCGAAGGGACGGTAAGAAATGAGAGCGATATTGCTGGCAGCAGGCAAAGGCACTAGGATTCAGAGGCATTTCATGCGCCCCAAGAGCACCATAGAGGTCGGGGGGAAGCCCATCATAAGGCGCACCGTCGAGATGCTGGCCGCAAGAGGGATCAAAGTGGCGGTGGTCCTCGGATATGAAGGCGATTTCATCCGCGGATGCCTGGACGGATGCGATGTCAGATTCTATGAGAATCCCTTTTATTCCGAGACCAACAGCCTCGGTTCGCTGTGGATGGCCAGGGAATTCCTTTCGGACGGCGAGGATGCCCTCGTGATGAACGCCGATGTCTACTGGGACGATAAGATCCTGGACAGGCTCATGGAATCGGAAGGCCCGGTGATGGCTGCCGACCGCTCGAGGCGCGAGATCGGCGATTTCTTCTTCTGCGTATAGGACGGATGCATACGGAAATACGGGAAGGAGCTGAAGCCGGACGAGAGGAACTGCGAATACGTGGGCATGGCCGTCATACCGGCCGCTTTCGTCCCTAAGTTCGCGGCCAGGATGGACGAGCTGGTCTGGAACGAGCAATACAGGCTTTGGTGGGAGAACATCCTCTACAACTATCTCGACAGGGATGACGTGAGGGTGGTGGACGTCTCCGATCTGTTCTGGGGCGAGATCGATTACATCGAGGATTACGAGCGCATCCGCGAATACGAGAGGACCGGCGACGTGAACTGCAAGCTGGACAGGAAGTTCGGGCCCAAGGGTCTGTAAGGGCCGGGCCGCCCTCCGGCGCCAGATTCCTTTCCCGTCATCCTTATCTATACCGCGCATATACGAAGCATCCGACGGAAGGATTCAAATGACGCTCAGATTCGGAGTCCCAAACAAAGGTAGGCTGAACGAAAGGACCATCGAGCTTCTCACGAAAGCGGGCCTCGTTCTCGGGGACGACATAGGCAGGAGGCTTTATGCCAAGGTCAAGAACCAGGACATAGAGGTCATGTTCGTCCGCGCCCAGGACATCCCTGAATTCATCGACAAGGGAGCGATCGACATAGGCATCACCGGACTGGACCAGGTCGCCGAATCGGGCCATGACCTGATCGATCTTCTGGATCTCGGGTTCGGCTTCTGCCGCCTTTCTGTCGCGGTTCCGGAGGGATCTCCCGTGAGACGCGTCGAGGACATCAAAGACGGGAGCCGCATCGCCACTTCGTTCCCCAAGATCACAAAGAAGTTCTTCGCCTCTCACGGAAAGGACGTCAGCGTCATCGTCGTGTCCGGAGCCGCGGAGATCATGCCCTATCTCGGAATCTCGGATTACATAGTGGATCTGGTGTCGACCGGGTCCACCCTCAAGATGAACAGGCTCGTGGAGGTGGGGACCATCGTCGAGTCGCAGGCCGCCATCGTCTCGTCCGATTCCGCTCTGAAGGATCACAGGGAAGAGATAGGCCTCATCGTCAGCTCCATAGCCAGCGTCATCGCCGCGGAGGGCAGGAAATACATAATGGCCGACGTCCCCAAATCGGCCCTCCCCGAAGTGGAGCGCATAATCCCCGGGATCGGCGGGCCCACTGTCGTGCCCATATCCGGAGTCGGGGACACGGTCGCGGTCCATGCGGTCATCGATTCGGACCAGGTATACCGCGTCATCTCCGAGCTCAAGAAGGTCGGGGCAAAAGGCATCCTGACCATGCCGATAGAAAGGCTGGTCGATTGAGATGGACCGCAGCGTGATGAGGGAGACCGCCCGCGGCTTCCAGAGATATTACAATCCTAAGCTCAGCGGAGAGCTCAGGCTGGACACCAACACGAACGTCCTCGGCCCGAATCCGGCGGCGGAAATGTATCTGGCCGGAGGCAGGTGGCAGCTGGATTCCTATCCCAACACATATTCGGACGGCCTCAGGGCCGCTCTCGGGGAGCTTTACGGCCTCCAGGCTGACAATTTCATAGCCGGGAACGGATCGGACGAGCTTCTGGACGTAACATTCAAGACTTTCATGAACTGGGGCGACAACAGCGTCGTGCCCGTCCCGTCCTACACTCTTTACGATTATTTCGTGGGCCTGAACGGCGGAAGAGCGATAGAAACCGATCTCACCGAGGATTTCCAGCTCGACGTGGACGCGATATGCAGGCAGGACGCGAAGATCGCGATAATGCCCTCGCCCAACAACCCCACCGGGAATTGCTTCAGGCAGAGGGACATCGAGGAGATCCTCTCCAGATTCAGGGGAATAGTGGTCGTCGACGAGGCCTACGCCGAATACTCCGAGGGATCGATGATCCGCAGGGTGGACGAATTCGACAACCTCGTCGTGCTCAGGACTTTCTCCAAGGCCTATGCCATGGCCGCCCTCCGCGTGGGATATGCGGCGTCGAACCCCAAGCTGGCCGAGATGATGATGTGCGTGAAGATCCCGTATTCGCTGAACATGATCAGCGAGGGCGCGGCGATCGCGGCGGTGAAAGACCAGGATTTCGTCAGGAGGAGCGTCGAGATGGTCAGGGAGCAGAGGCCGAAGCTGGCCGCCGGGCTCAGGAAACTCGGGTTCGAGCCTTTCCCGTCGGATTCCAATTTCATCCTGGCCAGGTCGCCGATAGACCATGCTGCCCTGGTGGAAGGGCTGAAGAGCAGAGGCATCCTGATACGCGATTTCGGCGCGAAGCGCAGGACGGAGAACTGCGTCAGGACCACGGTCGGAACCCCGGAGCAGAACAGGCTTCTTCTGGAGAAAGCTGAAGAGGTGATTTCGGGATGCCGCTGAAGATAACCGTCACGGACTACGGCGTGGGGAACATCTATTCCATCACGAAATCGCTGGAGAGATGCGGGGCTGACGTCGAAGTCATCAGAGACATATCGAAGATAGAGGGCGCGGAATGCATCGTGTTCCCCGGCGTGGGGGCGTTCGACAGGACCGCGAAAGCCCTTCTCCCGCACAGGGAGACTATACTGTCGATGCTGGAGTCCGGCGTCCCGGCGCTCGGGATTTGCATCGGGATGCAGATCCTTTTCGGAGGCAGCGAGGAAGGCTCGGAGCCCGGCCTGGGATACTATTCTGGATACGTCAGGAAGATGGAAGGCAGAATCCTGCCGCATATGGGATGGAACGAGGTCAGGACCGACGATCCCCTGTTCGAAGGCGTGGACGACCGCATGTTCTATTTCGTGCACTCCTACCGCGGATGCCCGGACGATCCCGGGATATGCGTCGGGACCACGGAATACGACGGGAAGGAGTTCGGATGCTTCTTCAGGAAAGGCAACGTCTACGGCACCCAGTTCCACCCGGAGAAGAGCAGTGTTACAGGTAAGAAGCTGCTCCGGAATTTCATAGCCTTCGCGGAGGAGCGCATATGAGGGTGATACCTGCCGTCGACGTCCTGGACCACCAGGTAGTCCAGCTGGTGGGAGGCGTACCCGGAAGCCAGCAGATCGTCATGCCCGATCCCGTCGCCGTGGCGGGGATGTGGATAGGCAAAGGCGCGGAATACCTCCATCTGGTCGATCTCGACGGAGCATTCGGGAAGGAGAACAATTTCCCGGTCTTCAAGAGGATCATAAAAGAATTCGGGGTTCCGGTGGAGATCGGCGGAGGGATAAGGTCTTCCGAAGCCGTCAGAGAGCTGATCTCGGCGGGCGCCGACCGCGTGATAGTGGGGACCAAGGCCGTCAGGGATCCCGATTGGCTCGCGGATCTGGCCGACGAATTCCCCGGCAGGATGGTTCTTTCCATGGACACCAAAGGCGGGCGCATCGCAGTCAAAGGCTGGCAGGAATCCGCGGAGCTCACCGTAGGCGAGATGTTCGCCCGCATAAAGGGGATGCCTCTGGCCGCGGTGCTCAACACCAATGTCGACGTCGAAGGCCGGAGGAAAGGCATAGACGAGCGCCAGGCAAGGGATTTCATCCGCTCATGCCCGCACAAAGTGATAGCGTCCGGCGGAGTGACCTCCAGAGAGGACGCGGAGATACTGTCCGAGTGCGGGGCGGAGGGAGCGGGGGTTGGCCTCGCCATGTACACCGAAGTCATCCGCCCGTGGGAATGGGATACGCCGTGGCGGGCGCGACGTCCCGTCCGGCAGTTTTCTGATCTTTCTCCCTCCCGGAGCCGTCAGGCGATCGACAGCAGCTAATAATCCTACTGATCTCCAGCATCGGTCGCATCCATGAGGCTGGAAGAGGGAATCTACGAGCATGTCATCAGCGAGTCCATAGACGAGGCCCTTTCGGATCTGGGGGTCGAAGACGCCGAGATCAGGGGGATATCCCCGGAGGATTCCCCAGAGATCCTGTCCCAGTACGTCGCCGGGATCGTCCGCCGCGCCCTGGAATCCGCCGCAGGCAGGCATGGAAGCAGCCGCACGGGCATATCGGAAGCGATTTCCGAGGAAGTCGGCATCTGTAACGGGATAATAGAGGGCCTCATAGAGAGGACAGGGGACGGATCACTGGCCAGATGCCTGATATCCGGCGGCGGGAGGCAGCTTCTGGCGGTCAGGTCGGGCGCCCGCAGAGATCTCATCGGCATCCGCCCGCCGACTCCGATGTCTTTCAGCACCCTTTTCACGAACAAAAGGGGCGAGCCCAGCCTGATGGACGAACTGAACAAGGAGATCGTGACTTCCGACGAGGTAGATTTCCTCGTTTCCTTCATCAAATGGAGCGGCATCCGCACGATCCGGGATTCCCTGGAGAGATTCGCCCGCGGCGGCGGGAAGCTCCGGGTGCTGACCACAACCTATCTCGGGATAACCGATGCCAGCGCGATAGACTGGCTTTCCGGGCTTCCGAACAGCTCTGTCAGAGTCTCCTATGAGAACGACAACACCCGCCTCCACGCGAAAGCATACGTCTTCAGGAGGAAGACGGGGCTGGATTCCGCTGTAATCGGGTCCTCCAATCTCTCCCGCGCGGCGGTCACGGACGGGGCGGAATGGAACATGAAAGTCACCTCCTCCGATGCCCCGTATATAATGGCGTCAGTAGGGAAGGCTTTCGAGGAATGCTGGAACTCGCAGGATTTCGCGGCATACGATCCGGAAAAGGACGGAGATGCTCTGAGGGAGGCGCTTTCCCGTTTCAGAGCTTCGGATCCCGGGTCCGTGGACATGACCATGTTCGACATCAGGCCGTATCCCTACCAGGAGGAGATCCTGGCCCAATTGGAGGCCGAGAGGGAGGTCCACCATGTCTTCCGCAATCTCGTGGTGGCGGCTACCGGCACCGGGAAGACCGTGATCGCGGCGTTCGATTACAGACGTTTCACCGAGAGGCCGGAGAACAGAGGCAGGACGAACCGGCTTCTGTTCGTCGCCCACAGGGAGGAGATCCTCCGCAAAAGCCTCCAGACCTTCCGTCTGGTCCTCCATGACCAGAATTTCGGCGGCATATGCGCAGGAAGCATCTCGCCGCCTTCCCTCGATCATGTCTTCATGTCCGTGCAGACCCTGAGATCCCGGGGATACGCCGAGAGTCTGGATCCGGAATTCTATGATTTCATAATAGTGGACGAGACCCATCACGCCGGGGCCGAGAGCTACCGCGGGATATTCGGGATGAAGCCGAAAATCCTGCTGGGCCTCACCGCCACCCCGGAGCGCATGGACGGGAAGGATATCGCCGTCTCTTTCGGCGGGAGGATCGCCGGGGAGATCCGCCTTCCCGAGGCCATCGACAGGGGTCTGCTTGTTCCGTTCCATTATTTCGCGGTGACCGACCCCACTGACATCTCCAAAGTAAGGTTCTTGAGGGGGAAGTTCGACGAGGAAGAGCTCACCAGGATTTATCTCAGGGACGACGGCCGCATCGGGGTGATCTGCGACGCGATAAAGAGATACGCCCCGGACATTTCTTCGGTGAAGGGCCTCGGTTTCTGCGTCTCCAAAGCCCACGCGAACTATATGGCGGAGAGGTTCTGCGGCGTCGGCATACCGTCTGCGGCGCTGACCAGCGATTCCCCGGAGGACGTCAGGAGGGAGGCCAAAGGCAGGCTTTCCCGCGGGGAGATCAATTTCATCTTCTCCGTGGACATATACAATGAAGGGGTGGACATACCGGAGGTGAACACAGAGCTCTTCCTGCGCCCGACCGGGAGCATGACCGTGTTCATCCAGCAGCTAGGGCGCGGGCTCAGGCTCTGCCCCTCCCAAGGCAAGACGGAGCTGACGGTTCTGGATTTCGTCGGCCAGTTCGACGCTAAATACGACTTCTACCAGAGGCAGATAGCCTATCTCACTTCATGCCCGGCGATGGCGGTAAGAACGCAGATCCAGAACGGGTTCACCGGGCTTCCCACCGGGTGCTACATCGGGCTGGAAGAGATCGCCAAGAAGCGCATACTGGATGCCATCGGAGGCGGAAGCACCGGAAAGAAGCTTCTGGAAAGGTCCATGAGAGGGTTCATAGACGAATTCGGAAGGGACCCCTCCCCCTCTGAGTTCGCGGAATACGCCGGAATCGATCCGTACGCGGTCTACAGAGGAGGCGAGCGCACTCTCCATGGTATGGCCGTTTCGGTCCGCGGAGGGAATCCCGATCCAGAGGACGAGAAGACGTTTGCCAAGGCGTTCCTGAGGATGTCCAGCATCGACAGCGTATCCTGGATCGACGCCATCCTCAGGATTCTGGACGGCTATGACGGGCGCGGGGAACTGGATGTCCGCCATGCCTCGATGCTGTACTTCACCTTCCATACCTCTGCCGGATCCGGAGGCAGCGGGAATCTGGGGGAGTTCCTGGGCTGGCTCAGAGGCAGGCCGGGATATCTCCCGGAACTCAGGGATCTGCTCAGGATGAACCGGGACGGGGTGAGGTTCGTGGAGGAGCCCGTGGACATAGGCCATGCGAATCCCCTCAGGCTGCATTGCTCGTACAGCGTCGACCAGATCCGGGCGGCTTTGGGGATAATCGAGGCCGGCGACACGGGCACCCTCAGGGAAGGCGTCTATTACGACAGAAACAACGGATGCGACCTGCTTTTCGTCACGCTGAACAAGAAGGAAGGCGAGTATTCCCCGACGACGATGTATGACGACTATCCCGTCGGCGAAAGCGAGTTCAACTGGCAGAGCCAGAGCACGACTTCCGAGGATTCGTCCACCGGGCGGCGCTACATCGCCCATGACAGCATGGGAAGCAGCGTGATTCTGTTCGCCAGGGAGAAGAAATCCGGAGCCTACGGGGGAAGCATGGCTTACGTGTTCCTGGGGAAAGCCCATTACATCTCGCATTCCGGCAGCAGGCCGATGACAATCCGCTGGAGGATGGAGAAGCCGATCCCCATGAAGGTCCTGAAATGGTCGCCCGTCTCCATGAGATGAATCCTGCCCCAGGCAATCTATATCAATGCGGCCACAGATTCCCGCGCAACTATGAAGCTCCCATGCGAAATCGTAGTCACCCGCATACTTCCCACGGCCAAGGGCGCCCTCGCCGAGGAGCTCGTCAGAAGGCACGGCATGACGCAGGTCCAGGTGGCATCCATGTTCGGCGTCACCAGCGCGGCCGTATCCCAGTATCTGAAAGGCTTCGCGGAAGGCAACGGGCTCATCGACAGGAGCGAATACAGGGACGATTTCTACGCTTTCATCGCCGGGGAAGCGGACAAGGTCGCGGCAGGCGAGGATGTCACCGAAGCCTTGTGCTCCATATGCCGTTTCATAAAGGAAAGCGGGCTTCTGAAGGCCCTCTACATCCTGGAAGGGTATACCGGGGACCTGGGGATGTGCATGGGATGCTCGAACCTGGCCATCGTCCGTCCTTTAGAACCAATCGAGAGCTCCCGGTGAATATGCTTTATACGTCCGACTCTTACTCGTGCGCGTTACCATGGCCGGAAGGACAGCGAAAGTCGAGCGCATGACAAGGGAGACGCAGATCTCCGTCGAGCTCGGAATAGACGGGACCGGGAAATTCGAGGTCGACAGCAGCATCATGTTCCTGAAGCATATGGTGGAAACCCTCGCCAGATACGCTTCCTTCGATCTGAAGGTCAGCGCTTACGGCGACAATGACCACCATATCATCGAGGATACGGCTATAACCATAGGGAAAGCATTCAGGGACGCTCTGGACGGAAGGCCGATCGAGAGGATGGCCACGGCGGTCGTTCCGATGGACGACGCCCTCGTGATGTCCTCCCTGGATCTGGTTGACAGGCCGTACGCGGACATTGACTGCCCGTCGCCCGAATACCACCATTTCATGAGGAGCTTCGCGATGACCGCCGGGGTCACCCTGCACATCATGGTGTTCCGCGGGTTCGACGAGCACCACATCATAGAGGCCGGGTTCAAGGCGACCGGCAAGGCGCTGAAGGAAGCCGTCAGGATCAGGGAGACGGAGCTCAGCACCAAAGACAGCGTCAGATTCGGAGGCGAATGATATGCTGGCGAAAAGGATAATCCCCTGCCTCGACATGAAAGGCGGCAGGGTAGTGAAAGGGATCAATTTCAAAGGTCTGAGAGACGTCGGAGACCCGCCCAAGATGGCGGTGGAATACGAGGCCCAAGGGGCGGACGAGATAACGTTCCTCGACATATCCGCCTCCCTGGAATCGAGGCAGACCATGCTGGACATCGTCTCCGAGACGGCGAAGAACCTCACGATACCTCTGGCTGTGGGAGGCGGGATCAAAAACGCCGCCGATATGAGGGAAGCCCTCAACGCCGGGGCAGACAAAGTCTCGGTGAACTCGGCCGCCGTGAAGAATCCGGAAATAATCGTGGAATGTGCCCAGGATTTCGGCAAGCAATGCGTGATAGTGGCCATAGACGGGAAGAAGGTCGGCGACCATTGGGAGGTTTTCACCCACGGAGGCACGCGCTCGGCCGGGATCGACGCTGTGGAGTGGGCGCAGAAGGCCCAGGATCTTGGCGCGGGCGAGATCCTTCTCACCTCGATGGATGCCGACGGCGTGAAGACCGGCTACGACATCCCTCTGACGGCCGCGGTCACCGACGCGGTGGACATACCCGTCATCGCTTCCGGCGGATGCGGATCCAAGGAGCACATAGCCGAGGTTTTCGAGCGCACGGGAGTGTCCGCGGCGCTGGCGGCCTCCATTTTCCATTACAACGAATGCACCGTCTCCGAAGTCAAGGAATATCTGAGGGACAGGGGGATCGCGGTAAGATGACCGAACTCAAATACGACGACAAAGGGCTGATAACCGTGGTCGTGCAGGACTGGATAACCAACGAGGTCCTCATGGTCGCGTGGGCCAACGAAGAGGCCGTGGAACTGATGAAAAGCACCGGATACACCCACTTCTGGTCCAGAAGCAGGCAGAAGATGTGGAAGAAGGGCGAGGAATCCGGCCACGTGCAGAAGATAAAATCCATCCAGACCGACTGCGACGCGGACACCCTGCTGGTGAGGGTCGAGCAGACCGGGGTAGCATGCCACACCGGCGCGCCGTCCTGTTTCAATGACGTCATCTACGGCGACAAGGATTCCACCATGGCCATCCTGCCGGATCTGAGGCGCGTGATCAGGGACAGGCACGAGAATCCCTCGGACGAGAGCTACACGTGCAAGCTGTTCGACGACGAGACCCGCATGTGCAAGAAGATCATAGAGGAAGCCGGGGAATTCGCGCTGGCCATCAAGGACAGGGACGAAGACGAGATGGCATGGGAGCTGGCAGACCTCATCTACCACACCATGGTCGCCATAGAGAAGACCGGCCTTCCCATGGACATGGTCTATGCGAAGCTGTCGGAGAGGGCCCAATGAGAGCCGACCTACACACGCACAGCATTTACAGCGACGGGGAGCTGATCCCCGCGGAGCTGGTCAGGACCGCCATGACGCTGGGGCACGGCGCCATCGCCATCACCGACCACGTGGACATGACCAACGTCGAGTGGGTGGTTACGAACGTAGTCAAAGCGGCGGAGCTCAGCGAGGATTACATCAGGACGATCCCGGGTGTGGAGATAACCCATGTGCCTCCGTGCAGGATAGCCAAGGTCGCGGAGATGGCCAGAAGCTTCGGGGCGCAATGGGTGGTGGTCCACGGGGAGACGACCGTCGAGCCGGTCTAGCCGGGAACCAACAGGCTTTCCGTTGAGAACCCGGACATCGACGTCCTCGCGCATCCCGGGTTCCTGACCCCGGAAGAGGCGGAGCTGGCGAAAAAGAATGGCGTGCTCATCGAAGTCAGCGGCAGAAGAGGCCACTGTCTCACCAACGGCCATGTGGTGAAGGTCGCCAGGGAAGCCGGGGCCGATATGATAATCGATTCCGACGCCCATGCGCCCGAGGACCTCATGGACGAGGCAAGGGCAAGGACGGTAGCCCTCGGGGCCGGGATGACCGAAGCCGAGGCCGAGAAGGCCATAAACGTGACGCCTTTCGAGGCGATCAGGCGCATCCGCTGATGCGGTCCCGGCATCATCCGCCGGGGCACTTTATTTTATATTTACGCTGGCAATCGCCCGCCGGATGATCGGACACCCTGGGAAGCGGGCGGTAATGCTCCTGTATGCCGTCATAGCCTTGGCGGCATTCGTGGACGGGCTCGACGGGACCATAGTCACCACGGCCCTTCCGGATATAGCGCAGGCTTTCGGCATAACGGCGGCCGATTCGTCGTGGGTCATCACCGTGTATTTCCTGGTGATGGCCGGGCTCATACTTGTCTTCGGGAAGATCAGCGATGAAGGCGCCTTGAAGAGGGTCTTGGTCCTGGGTTTCGCCGCATTCACCGCGGGATCGCTGCTGTGCGCATTCTCGTGGTCTTTCCCGGCGCTCCTGGCTTTCAGAGCTGTGCAAGGCGTGGGGGCAGGGATGCTGTCCGCTTCCGGCATAATGATCGCGGTGAAGTATCTGCCTCACAGGCTCATGTCAATGGGGCTTTCGATATCCGTCCTGGGATATTCGGTCGGAGGGGCCATCGGCCCGGTCCTCGGAGGCGTTCTGACCGAGTTTTTCGCTTGGGAATGGATATTCCTGATAAACGTGCCGATAGGCATCGCAGGAGTGATCCTGGCTTTGAGATCCGTGCCGAAGGACTTCGGGTTCAGATCCTCCGGGTTCGACTGGCCAGGCTCCGCGGTGCTTTTCGTCGCCATGGTCTCGGGGCTGTATGTGGTGGAATCCATCCCGTCCCGCGGATTCGATATGGCTTCTGCCGCCCTCATCGCGCTGTTCGCTGTATCCTCGGCTCTGTTCATCTTCCGCGAGAGGAGGGCACCGGAGCCCGTCCTGAGGTTCCCGGTGTTCAGGAGGCCTGCCACCATAGCTGCAATCGCGGTCTTCCTGCTGATCAACCTGTGCTGGATGGGCGCGTTCTTCCTCCTGCCTTTCTACATGCAGATCGTCCTGGGCTACGACGTGATGATGACCGGGGCGGTTCTGGCCATACAGTCCGTGGTCACGCTGGTGATGTGCGTCCCTGTGGGGAAGATGATCCCCAGGAAAGGCAACAGGCATTACGTCATCCTCGCCTGCGCCTCTCTTGTGGTCATGTCCGCCGCTGCCGCCCTCGCCGGAGACGGTTCCCCGATTCCGATGCTGGTTTCGGTGGTGTTTCTCGGTGTCATCTGGGGATTCGGAGGCGGATCCTTCGGAAGCAGGATAGTGGACAGCGTGCCTTCGGAGAACAAGGGGGACGCTTCCCCGGTGGTATCCCTGGTGATATATCTGGGTTCGGCGATAGGATCGGCGCTGTATTCCGGGCTTTTCGCCCTGGGTTCTGGGTCATCGGGGACCCCGATCGCCGATCTGTCCCCGGAAGTCTTCATGTCCGGGTTCACCTTCGCGCTGATAGCCGGCACCGCCATCTCGATTCTCGCTCTGTTCCTGTCCTGGGCGTTCAACGAGGAGAAGGAAGTCCGCGAGGACAGGCTCTGAAGGCTGTCCGGACCATCGCCAAATAGAAATATCGACGTCAGATAAGCGTTCAGCATGCCAGAGATAGCGATTGTCGGAGGCACCGGGATCTACAACCCCGATACTTTCGAGCTCATAAGGGAGGTCCGCCCGGACACCCCATACGGAAAGCCGTCGTCCAAAATACTGATCGGAAAGATCGCCGGAGTCGAGATCGCCTTCCTATTCCGCCACGGAACCGGGGAAGAGAGATACCCGCCGTCTTCTGTCCCTTACAGGGCAAACATGTGGGCGCTTAAAGAGCTCGGATGCAAATATATCATATCCGCGTGCGCCGTAGGATCCCTCCAGGAGGATTTCGTCCCCGGGGACCTGGTGATCGCCGATCAGTTCATAGATTCCACCAAGAAAAGGGATTATACTTATTTCGACGATAAAATCGTCCACATCTCCATCCCCGATCCGTTCTGCCCGTATCTCAACGGCATATTCGCCGGCGCGGCGGAGGAGATGGGGATCAGATACCACAGAGGCGGGAGATACATGTGCATAGAGGGCCCCAGATTCTCCACCAGGGCCGAGAGCTTCATGTTCAGGGATTACGCCGACATCATCGGTATGACCGTGGTCCCCGAATGCCAGCTCGCCAGGGAGCTCGGCATGTGCTACTGCAGTCTCGCCACTGTCACCGACTACGACGTCTGGAAGGATGAGCCCGTGGATATCGAGATGGTCATGAAGACGATGTCCGAATGCCTCGGCAAAGTCCTGAGGATCCTGGAGCTCGGCCTTCCCAGGATCGAATCCCGCGGATGCTCCTGCTGCATCGAAGCGGCGAAAGGCGCCGGAGCGCTCTGATCTTTTTCCCGGGGGTTCCGTCCCCCGGCCTGTCATTCACCATCCTGCCTTTCCATGGCAATTTTGAAGTATCCGCTTATCCGTCGCGCCTTCTATGGAGGAAGAGAAGACCAAAGGCCAGCTTCTGGCCGAGAATCTGCTGAGAAAGCCTAAGAGCATCCCGGAGTCCAACCCCGAGATTCTCGGGGAGGCTTCGAAGTTCTGCGAAGGATACAAGGAATTCCTGTCTAACAAGACCGAGCGCGAGGCCGTCGCGTATGCGGTCCCGATTCTCAGGGAGCACGGGTACACAGAATTCGTCCGTGGCAAGGTATACAAGCCCGGCGACAAGTTCTACATGGTCAACCGCGGGAAGAACATACTGATGTGCACCAAAGGCAAGAGGCCGGTCGCAGACGGCATCCGCGTCTCTGTCGCCCATCTGGACAGCCCCAGGCTGGATTTCAAGCCCCATCCTCTGTTCGAGGACGCGGACATGGCGTATTTCAAGACCCATTATTACGGCGGCATCAAGAAATACCAGTGGACCACCGTCCCGCTCTCCATCCGCGGGAAAGTCGTGAAGAAAGACGGGACATCCGTCGACATCAGGATCGGAGAGGAGGAGGACGAGCCCTCGTTCTGCATAACCGATCTTCTGGTCCATCTCGCCCAGAACCAGATGGCCAAGACCGCCTCCAAGGTCGTAGAAGGCGAGCAGCTCAACGTTCTGATCGGATCCTGGCCTTATCAGGACGAAAAGGTGCAGAAGAAGGTCAAGCTCGCCATAATGTCCATACTCAACGAGAAATACGGCATCACCGAGGCCGATTTCGAATCCGCGGAGCTCTGCGCGGTGCCCGCGTTCAAAGCCAGGGACCTCGGGTTCGACAGATCGATGGTCGCCGGATACGGGCAGGACGACAGCTCCTGCGCTTACGCCGAGTTCATGGCCGAGATCGACACCAAAGAGCCGGAATTCACCACGCTCACCATATTCGCCGACAAGGAAGAGACCGGATCCGACGGGGTCACCGGGATGAGATCCTATTTCTTCAGGGATTTCGTCGAGGATCTGGCCCAGGCCGAGGGCGTCGAGGTCAGGCATGTCCTCCGCAATTCGATATGCCTGTCTGCGGATGTCGGATCCGCTTACGATCCCGCGTTCGGCGACGTGTACGAGACCAACAACTGCGCCTATCTCAACTACGGCCCGATACTGTCCAAATACGACGGATCCAGAGGCAAATACAGCACGAATGATGCTTCCGCGGAGATGGTCGGATACATGCTGGACATCTTCAGGGAGAACGGCATCGTCTGGCAGATGGGCGAGCTGGGGAAGATCGACATAGGCGGCGGCGGGACCATCGCCTCGGAGATCTCCGTCCACAACATCGATACCATCGACATCGGTGTCCCGGTGCTTTCTATGCACGCTCCCGTCGAGGTGACCGCCAAGGTCGACGTCTACATGCTGTATAAGGCGATATATGCCGTGTACAACAGCCCCAAAAAGAAGGATATCTGATGAAACAGCCGTCTCCGGACGGCATCCTTCATTTTTTGCCGACGTAAATCACGCGGTCGGAATCTTCGCGGTACGGGGAGAATCTGTCCGAGTAAACCTTGAACTCCCTCAGCCCGGCGTCCTCCATCATCTCCCTTATCTCGGATGCCGAGTAGAATCTGATCTCGTATCCCGTCGGGTCCGAGGGATCGGCGGTGTTGGCGTGGACGGCGCATCTCCTTTCCGGGTCCCAGGCCATGTTCTGAACCATCTCTTCGTCCATCACTCTGGACGTCCCCAGCATGTTCTCCGTCTCGATTATGAGGATCCCGTCTTCTTCCAGCAGCCCGGCGAACTTCCCGATCAGGGCGCGGTTCTCCCCGTCGCTGAAATAGCCGAAGCTGGTGTACCAGTTCAGGACGCATCCGAATCTTTTTCCCGATGAGAAATCCCTCATGTCGCTGCAGAAGAAATCGCATCTTCCGCATCTGCTTCTGGCGGCGGCGATGAAGAACGGGTTGGCGTCCGTGCCGGTGACATCGAATCCTGCTTTCGAAAGGCCGGCGGATATGCTACCGACCCCGCACGGGATGTCGAGAACGGAATCGCATCTGCCCTTCAGGAAGGAGATCAGGCTTTTTATGTCGGCTTTTATGTGATCCCTGTCCGGGAACCACTCCGATTCGTTCGCGCATCTGTAATTCTCGCCTATCGGGGCTCTTATGCGCGGAGGATTCATCGGCGACATGTAAGTCAAAAAGGAGATGAGTGCAACCGCCGGGATTCGAACCCGGGCAATGAGCTTGGAAGGCTCAGATCCTAACCAGCTAGATCACAGTTGCCTCTGAGTTCCCGACTGCTGATGCTGTATTTAAGAATATTGTATAGGTTCCGGGTGCTGGCATGCCTTCCTGCACTCCGAGACGATTCTTTCCGGGTCTTCCGCCGCCATCAGCCCGGACATGAGGCAGGCGCCCGACGCTCCGCTTCCGCTGACCGCGCGGATGTTTCCCGGTCCGATGCCTCCGATAGCCCATACGGGGATTTCCAGTTCGGAGGCCAGACGCGCGACGGTTCCGAGTCCCATAGCCGCTTTGCCGGGTTTGCAGGTCGTTTCGAATACGTTGCCGTATACGACGGCATATGCGCCCATTTCGGACGCTTTTATCCCTTCATCATAGGAATGGACGGAGACTATGGTCCTGGGCGCCGCCGGGATCTCATCCGGGACGGAACGGAAGGGCATCCAGACGGCTTCTATCCCAAGCTCCTCGGCAATCCTGGGATCCCCGTCGACGCAGAATCCTGTTCCGAATCCGCCGCATATTTCCGCCAGACTCCCGGCCAGATCCAGGGATTCGGCGTACGGGAGGTCTTTCTCGCGCATGACGATCATATCCGCTCCGGCGGAGCATATCAGGCGCGCCTGCTCCAGAATCGGCCTGGCGCAGCGTTTCCGGTCGGTAACGGCGATTATGTCCATCGGTCCGATCTCACGTAGTCATTGAAAACCGGCTGCAGCCCCTCTTTCACCAGGGCTTCTCTGACCTCGGCCACGCCGCGGGTGTCCGACAGCTCGAACTGGCCGTCGCCTTTGTTCTTCACGTCGCTGTGGCCGCCTATCTCGACGGACGAGCCGGCCGAGATCTTCGTGGCGCAGATGCCGACGATGCCGTCCCTGAATCTGGGGGATTCCCTCGTAGAGATGGTCTCCGAGGCGAACGGCATGAAGAGCCTGTAAGCCATGGCAACCTGGAGGAGGTTGCTCTCCGACACTTTCACGTCGTCGCTTCTGTGGGAGCTGGTGGGTCTGAGCCTCGGCAGGGAGAACGCGATCTCCGCATGGGGATACTTCCTCTGCAGAAGGTAGGCATGCATCCCGCAGCAATAGGCGTCTTTCCTCCAGTCGTCCCTTAGTCCAAGAAGGGCGGCGAATCCCACGCCTCTCATGCCGCCTCTGATGGCCCTCTCCTGGGCGTTGAATCTGTAGGACATAACCCTCTTCGGGCCTCCGAGATGGAATTTCGCATAGGTTTCCGGGTCGTACGTCTCCTGGAATACGGTCACGTAATCCGCTCCGCATTCATGCAGATGCCTGTAGTCCTCGGTATTTGCCGGATAGATCTCGAGCCCGACGCTTGAGAAGCGTTCCGCGGCTTTCCGGACGCACATCCCTATGTATTCCATGTCCGAGAATCTTCTCGATTCCCCCGTGAGCAGCAATATGTCCGTCAGGCCGGTGGATGCGATGCTGTCCATCTCTTTCTCCACCTCAGCCTCGGTGAGGCGGGCCCTCGCGATGTCGTTACCGGCGTTGAACCCGCAGTACTGGCAGCGGTTCTCGCAGTGGTTGGAGGCGTACAGCGGCGTGAACATGGTCACTGCGTTCCCGAAATGGTCCCTGGTAGCTTTCCTGGCTTTCTTCGCTATGTCTTCCAGGAACGGCTCCGCCGCGGGCGAGAGAAGGGCGGCGAAGTCGGCGGGGCCCAGCCTTTCCCTGTCCAGAGCCTTCCGCACGTCCGCCTCCGAGAAAGACCGGAAGTCGCAGGCCCTGCCGGCTTCCAGAACCTTATCCAGGATGTCGGTGCCTATGTTCTCCATATGGGGATAGTAATCGCATGCGTCCGTCGGCGCTCTGAACGCCATCTCGCTCACCCAGGAATCCGGTGAGAGGCGACGACGCTTCCCCTCTGTCCTCGAGCACCCTCCCCAGACCGGCGAGATATGCGGCTCTCCCGGCTTCGATGGCCATCCTGAACGCGGAAGCCATCGCCGGGACATCCGCCGCGGTAGCTATCGCGGTGTTGGCCATGACGGCTCCGCAGCCCATCTCCATGGCTTCGCAGGCCTGGGAGGGACGGCCTATGCCGGCATCGACTATTATCGGAAGGTCGATCTCTTCCACCATCATTCTGATGAAGTCCCTGGTAAGAAGCCCTCTGTTGCTTCCTATGGGCGCCGCCAGAGGCATTATGGCCGCCGCTCCGGCATCCGCCATGTCCCTGGCCGCCGTGAGGTCCGGCATCATGTAAGGCAGCGGCGTGAAACCGTCGTCCGCCAGAAGCCTCACTGCTTTCACCGTCTCCGCGTTGTCCGGAAGGAGATATCTCGTGTCGCGGACGATCTCTATCTTGATCATGTCCCCGCACCCGAGCTCTCTGGCCAGCCGGGCTATCGTCAGTGCTTCCTCCGCATTCCTGGCCCCGGAGGTGTTCGGGAGAAGCGTCACCCCTTTCGGCATGTAGTCGAGGACGTTCTCCTGGCCGCCTCTGTTGACCCTGCGCACCGCGAGGGTGGCTATCTCCACATTCCCGCTGCGGATGACTTTGTCGGTAATGTCGAGGGAGAATTTCCCGGAGCCGAGGATGAACCTCGATCTGAAACGCTTCTTTCCGATAATTAGGTCGTCAGACATTTTTGCCGCTTCCTGTGAGTATCTGAATCGCTTTGTTTGCCATGAGGCCGGCGCATATGCAGACCCTGGGGGCGCACAGGCCGGAATCCATCCCGCTGACGCCGTCGCCGCAGACATACGCGTTCTCGGCGATCTTTCTCGTGGACATCAGCGACGGGTCCGATATCCCGCCCATGCCGTTCCCGCATATGATAGGTTTGCCGGGCATATCCGACAGGACCGCCTCCAGAATCATCGATTTGGCTTCCGGGGAGTCGAAAGCCTCGAAGATGATGTCGCATCCGGAGAATATTTCCTTGATATTGCTCCGATCGAGGACGACATCGTATGTTTCGACCGTTATTCCGGGGTCTATGGAGAGGATCGCCTCTTTCAGCGCCTCGGCTTTGGGTTTCCCGATGTCGTCCAGATCGTAGCGCTGGCGGTTGAGGTTGCCGATCTCCACGCGGTCGAAATCGGCCAGCACGAGCCTTCCTATGCCCGAGCGGGCCATCATAACCGCGATGTTGGATCCCAGGCCTCCGCATCCCGCGATCCCGGCGCCGGATCTGCGCAGAGCTTCGAAGACGCCCGGAGGGCTCCTGGCCGATATGTCTTCGGATATTCCCATTCATCCGCCGCCTACGAAGCTGACTATCTCCATGCTGTCGCCGTCGCTCAGAGTGACGGATCCGAATTCGGCGCGGGGGACCACCTTTCCGTTGAGCAGGACGGCCGACTTCGACGCGTCATATCCGCGGCCGTCCAGATATTCTTTCACGGTCATTCCCCCGGCGATGCTCTCGTTCTCCCCGTTGACTTTCATGGCATCTGGCCATCGTCGTTTTCGGCATAAGCATTCCTGTGCGGATGAAGCGGAACAGATAATAATGAGTGCAACCGCCGGGATTCGAACCCGGGCAATGAGCTTGGAAGGCTCAGATCCTAACCAGCTAGATCACAGTTGCCTCGGAGCCTTGTATTTCGGGTCTCTATATAACGGTATTGCCTCGGTAATCCCTCATCTCGGATTTCATGAACTCTCTGAGGAGGCAGGTCGCGTAGTTGCCTTTCGGCAGCGAGAACGACAGGGTGTAGCTGTCCTCGCCGACCGAGCTTTTCAGATCCTTCATCGGGCACAGAATCTCCCTTCTGGCGCCTTTGGAGCTGCATCTCGGCAGCTCGGGGATGTTGAAGTCTTCCTGGGAGAGCTTCTGCTCCCCTATGACCTTCCTTTCGATCTCACCCATCTCCCCTTCGCTGAGGATGCTGTCCTGGCCGAACAGCGTGATGGTGACGAAAGCCCTTCCGACGCGGACCTGCCTGGCGACGAGGTCGATGTTCTTCTGCGTCGTGAGGATCGGGTTCTCGTGCTGGGGTATGCCGTTGGAGTCCAGAGGGATTATTATGTCGCCTTCGGCAGGCATGTTAAGCGGCAGCCCCGATTCCATCCTTCTGCTGAGCATCTCATTGAACAGGCAGGACTGATAGGCATGCACGAACATCATCTGGAGGTTGGTGGGCAGAATCTCTATCGCTCCGGTCCAGTCGCCGGGATTCTCCGCCAGATGGCCGGCCATCATCCTTTCGAAGGACATGTTCTCCGGCATCTCCCTCATCATTGCGCCCCAGTCGTCCCTGCCTTCGAAGCTTTTTCTTCTCTCTCCGATCTCGGGGTCCTCTTCAGGGGTGGTGAAAGACACGTAGGTTCTGACTGCCCCTTCGAAATCGCCGCGGACCAGCCTCTCGCCTACGAGATGGGTCACCGGCCTCACCGACCCGAACCTCTGCACCCCGAAATAATTCGGGAATCCGCCGGTCTTCTTGATCGTCGCGACGTCTGAGGAAATGATGCTTTCCGCCTCGTCCATCGGCACGGAGCAGTCCCTGACGGTGATCTCGAAGGAGTTCCCGATGAGGTCGCCTATCTGTATCCCGCGGGCGCCCCTGTATGCGCCGCTTATCCCGACGTCTTTGAGGTCGACTTTCCCGAGGTCCGGATTCCCGTAGAAAGACATCAGCTGGGTCGTCACGGCCCTTTTGTCTTTGGTCCCGGCGAACCCTATCCTTTCCCGGGATATCCCCATGGAGCGGGAGAGCATCCTCACCAGCCTGTTGGTCTCCCAGTTGCGGGTGGTGACGGTCGCTATGGTGTATTTCCCGTCCTCCTTCTGTCTGGGGGGATCCGAGATCTCCCTCACCACGAAGTCTTCAGGCACCGTCTTCAGATGCCCGCCGGTCCCGTCGGTGTCGCAGAGGTAGCATCTCATCCCGATGCCGGCCTCTGCTGTGCGGCATTCTCTGTAGCCCATGTCAGAGCCTGAAATAATCGGCGATCGCGAGGGACGCTTTCTTGATGGCTTCCAGGGCGCTCCCTTTCTTGACCTGGACGAAGAGAGTCCTGTCCTCGAGCTCCGGATGCTTGTCCACATACCTCACCATCTCGACGTTGGAGTCGTCGTAAAGCGTCTTGATAAGAGGGGTTATAAGGGTCACGTTGGCATCCTTGAATCCGATGACGGCGGTTTCGCCGGTGTCCTCGATGAGGTAGGTCTGCATGGGTTCGCCTATACTCTGCCTATAAATAACGTTTCGGTAGCGCCTATTTCTTACAATTAAGAGGGAATATGCCGTTTTCGTTACGGTTATGTCTTTCCTCCGCTTTATGGTGCCATCATGAATGCCGTGTCCCATCCGCGCATAGCACCGGGGAAGGTGGAGGAGAGGAAATACCAGACCGCCATGGTCAACGGCTGCATCGGGTGCAACACCCTGGTGATCCTCCCTACCGGCCTCGGGAAGACCGTGGTCGCGCTCAGGGTCGCCGCGGAGTTTCTCTCCAGAGGCAAGGTCCTGATCCTGGCGCCCACGAAGCCGCTGGCGGACCAGCACAGCAGGTTCTTTTCGGAGTCGCTGGTGGACACTTCCGTCGCCGTAATGACGGGCACCATGAAACCGGAAAAAAGGGCGGAGACGGTATCGTCCTCGGACGTCATAATAAGCACGCCGCAGTGCGTAGCCAACGATCTCGAGTCAGGGAAATATAATCTGGACGCTTTCTCGCTCGTAATCTATGACGAAGCCCACCGCGGGGTAGGAAATTATTCGTATGTGACCGTGGCCGGCCACTGCTGGAGCGGGATGCGCTCCGTAGGCATGACGGCATCGCCCGGAAGCGATTATGAGAAGATCAAGGAGGTCTGCGGGAACCTCGATCTCAGGAGGATAGACATCAGGTCGGACGACGATCCGGACGTGTCCCCGTACGTCTACGACACATACATAAACAGGATAGAGGTCAACCTCCCGCCGGATCTGGTCAGGATTTCGAGCATACTCAGGTCAATGCTCGATACGCACGCGGATTCCCTGGCGTCCCTCGGGCTCATGGACCGCGGATGGCCGGCGTCCACCAAGCATATGCTTATGATAGGCGCCGGGCTCCAGAAGAGGGCGGCCAACGGCGAGAGAAGCATGACCGTGTTCAGAGGGCTCTCCCTTCAGGCGGTCTGCATCAAGCTTCTGCATGCGATCTCCCTTGTTGAGACCCAGGGCATGACCGCCCTCAGGATTTATCTGGATAAGCTGGTGACCGAATCCTGCCAGGAGAAGGGCGGGAAGGCAGCTAAGACTATAGTGAACGACAGCAGGTTCAAAGAAGTCGTGAGGATCTCCCAGAACACCAACGCGGAGCATCCGAAGATTTCGAAGGCAATGTCTCTGGTGAGCATGATAATGGCGGACAATCCCGGCAGCAAGGTCCTCGTATTCTCCCAGTACAGGGATACCTGCGATCTTCTGGTTTCTAAGCTGTCCCAGATACCCGGGGCCAGAGTGGGGAAGCTGGTGGGGCAGGCCAACGGGGGCCTGAAGCAGAAGGAGCAGATAGATCTCCTGACGAAGTTCCGCTCCGGCGAATTCAACGTCGTCGTCTCCACGTCCGTCGGCGAGGAAGGTTTGGACGTGTCCAGCACGAACGCGGTCATATTCTATGAGCCGGTGCCGTCCGAGATCAGGACCATCCAGAGGCGCGGACGCACAGGCAGGAAGAACGACGGGGAAGTGTACGTCCTGATAGCCAGAGGCACCATGGACGAGGTCTCCGACAGGAGCAGCAAAAGGAAGGAGGACGACATGCGCGGCAGGCTGGAGAAGCTCAGCGAAGAGCTCAGCAGATCATCTCCCCATTCGTCGCGCAGGAAGCAGTCCGGGATAGATGACTTCCGAGATGGGATTGGTAAGACTATAGTATAATTCTATGTTGCACTATAGTATCACCAGACAGAGCACCGGGGACCATACGACTTCCGGTGCCTGGGAGTACCTGCGATGAAGGCTCCGTGAAACGTTAATAGGGCTCCGCCATACTGTCAGCCATGCTCTACTCCGATCTCGCTTCAACCTTCGACAGGCTCGAATCCACGGGCAGCCGCCTCGAGATGGCTTCCATTCTGGCGGAATTCTTCCGTGGGGCGGACAAAAGCGAGCTTCGGGACATAGTGTATCTGTGCCAGGGCAAACTCCACCCTGATTTTTACCCGTCAGTCCTGGGGATGTCGGATAAGCTGGTGCTCAAGGCGATAGTCGAGGCGACATTCGCGGATGAGAAGAAGGCGGAGCAGCTGCTGATCAAGAGCGGGGATCCCGGCGAGGTCGTGGTCACGCTCATGGGGAAGAAAAAGCAGACAAACCTTTTCGCTTTCGATGCTGCCCCTGAGAAAGGCGAGCTTTCGGTGGGAGACGTGGTGAAGTCTCTCGGGCAGATCGAGAAAGCCAGCGGGAAGAGGTCCCAGGACAAGAAAATCGAGATTTTCAAAGGACTGATAACCAAATCCACTCCGAACGAAGCCAAATATCTGTCCAGGATGGTCACCGGGAGGATGAGGGTCGGGGCCGGCGATATGACCATCCTCGATGCTCTGGCAGAGGCTTTCGCCACCAAGGAGGAGCGCCCGGAAATCGAAAGGGCGTTCAACGTCACCTGCGACATAGGCCTGGTGGCCCAGACGATAGCCGAAGGCGGCATGGACTCCATAAGGGAAATAGGAGTCAGAGTCGGAAGCCCGGTCAAGGTCATGCTGGCCGAGCGCCTGCCGTCCGTTTCCGAGCTCGTGGAGAAGATGGGCGGGAAGTGCGCCATGGAATACAAGTACGACGGAATCAGGGTCCAGGCCCATATCAGCAGGGACGGGAATGTCAAGCTGTTCTCGCGCAGGCTGGAGGACCTCACCCCGAATTTCCCGGACATCGCCCAGTCGCTGAGGACCCGCTGCAATTTCGCCGAGGCCATAATTGAGGGCGAATGCGTCGCCATACACCCGGAAACCGGTTTCATGCTTCCGTTCCAGACCGTCACCCACAGGAGGAAGAAGCACGGGATGGACGAGGCCGTGCGCGACGTCCCGGTACGGATATTCATGTTCGACATCCTGTACGCCGACGGGAACGACATGACGTCGCTGCCGTATCCGGAGCGCAGGAAGGCTCTCGAAAGCGGTTTCTCGCTGGGCGGGATGGTCCAGATGACAACCATGAAGATCGTGGAGAGCCCGGAAGACGGCGAAAGGTTCTTCGCTTCGGCGGTGTCCGCGAGATGCGAGGGCATCATGGCCAAATCCCTGGCCCCGGAATCCGTATACAGGGCGGGCTCCAGAGGGTTCCTATGGATCAAATACAAGAAGGATTACCAGCAGGCGCTCACCGATTCCTTCGATCTCGTCGTCGTGGGGGCGTTCTACGGCATGGGAAAGAGGGCAGGGAAATACGGCGCCCTGCTGATGGCGGCCTTCGATCCGGAGGAAGGCCTGTTCGAGACCGTCTGCAAGCTCGGGACCGGGTTCGACGACGAGTTCCTGGACGGCATGGCCGGGCTTCTGGGCGACGATATATCCGAGACGATGCCGAGGTCCGTGGACGCCGAGATGGTCCCGGACGTCTGGTTCGAGCCCACCGTGGTTCTGGAGGTCGTCGCGGCGGAGATCACGCTCAGCCCCATCCACACGGCCGCGAGGGACCTGATCAAGGAAGGATCCGGCTTGGGGATAAGGTTCCCCAGGTTCACGGGGCGCGTCAGGGACGACAAAGCTCCGGAGCAGGCCACCACCGTCGACGAGATAGTCCGGATGTACGGGATGCAGTCCCACGATTCCGACGGGCTCTCATCGGAAGGCGGGAATGCCAGAGAAGAATGACCCGACTCTCAGTTATATATGGCGCAGGCGATAACCGATTTCCGATACTATGAGCGAGACCGCCATCATAAATGCCGGCGTATGCGGCAAGACGACCAGGGTCACGGCCATCCCCTCGGACGACATGATGACCATCACGGTCAGAATCGAAAGCGACTGCCCCATGGTCTCCAAGTCTCCGGTGATCGAGAACATATCGTGCTATGAGGAGGTCGGCAAACCCTTTGGAGAATCCGCGGTATACCGGTGGGCGGAGGAGAACATCCGCCATACGGCCTGCCCAGTGCCTTGCGGCATAGTAAAATGCGTAGAGGCGGCAGCCGGACTGGCCCTCAAAAAGCCTGTCACCATCGAGTGGGAATGATCTTCTGAGAAGATGGGGGACACATCCCCCGTTTTCAGAACAGTCTTGCAGCGGGTTTTTGTTTTTCGTCTTCCGGACAGTCCGAGGGCATAACGGCATTTTTGCGTGTAGGGAAAACGCCTGCCATACTGGATCCAGGCGACGTTCAGAATTCAGGGAAGATAAAATAAGGGGGCCTTCCGGCCCTTGAGAATCAGTGGCATCCGCCGCCGCAGGACGCGCATCCGTTGAAGTTGGGGTCGCGGATTCTGAGGCCGGTACCGAAGTTGGGGTCGTCGATGAATTCGATGATGCATTTGTCGAGCTCCTCGGCGGTCGCGTCGTCGTAGTACATGTCGAATCCCTGGGCGCTTTTGTCTACTTTCTCGCCCTCGTTCGCCTCTTTCTGGAAGCTCATCCCGAATTGAGGTCCAGAGCAGGCCATTCCAGCGAGGTAGATTTTGATGCCGTACCCTACTTTGCTGTTCTTCTCGAGAAGGTCATTGATGAACTTCTCCGCATCAGACGTTATTTGGACCATAGCTATCGGGCTCTCGACTGTTGCGGTATTATTTAACATTGCGCAAATAACCCTCGTCAGTGTCGATGCCGAACAGTTCGGCGTATCTTCTCAGCGCATAGGATTGGGCGCGGTTCATGGCGACATGGCAGCCGATCGTCACCGCTTCCAGTATCTCGTCTTTGGTCGCGCCGGCATCTTGGGCATGTCTCATGTGCACTCCGATGCAGTATTCTCCGCAGTTCGCGGCGGCGGCGGACACGGCGCAGAGGTACTTCGTTTTGTCGTCCAATTCGTTTTTTCCCTCGAAAACCGCTTTGTTCAGATTGCTTTGGGCGATGAAAATGTCCGGGCGGGTCTGCATCACCTGATTGACGACAGGTATGAACCCGTATTCGCGTTTTATCGCTTCCAGTATCTTGTCTGCTATCTCTCTTTCTCTGGGATCCTCTTCCATGGGATGCCATTTCTCTGCGCGTTGATAATTGTTGAGGGCCCGCCGAAATCCTATGCGTTTGTCAAAGTCTGCGATTGTGCGTTTTTCGCCCGAGCCAAAGTAAGCAGGTTACTACATAAGGCGGGACTTATGAAATGGTAAGAATAATGCGTACAATCGAATATAAATACATAAACTGATACGAATTTCATGGGATATTTCTGTGATTCTAAAGAGATGAGAGCCTGGCGCTTGATCGCTGCCGCCGTGATTATCATGGCAGCAGCGGCATTCACCATGGTCTCGCAGTCAGACGGCTCAGACGGGGCTCAATCCGGCAAATGCGGGGACGATCTCACGTGGGAACTCGACGACGATGGGAATCTGACAATCTCCGGCAGCGGCGGCATGTATGACTTTGGATATGGTAAAGTGCCTTGGTGGAACACCCGGATAATATCAGTCAGCTTCGAAGGCTCGGTGACGAGTATAGGCAGTTACGCATTCCGTATGTGTGAATTCTTTTCCGTCACCATCCCGGACTCGGTCACATCCATCGGGGTGTATGCATTCTATGAATGCTTTATATTGACAGCCGTAGACATACCTGACTCGGTCACATCCATCGGGGGGTATGCATTCTATGGTTGCACCAGATTGACAGCCGTAGACATACCTGACTCGGTCACATCCATCGGGGCGTATGCATTCTATGGTTGCTCCTCTCTGGCCTCCGTGAGCATCTCTGATTCGGTCAAGAGCATCGGGCCGTACGCATTCTACTTTTGCTATTCTTTGACATCCGTAAACTTACCTTTTTCGATTACGTACATAGGGGAAGATGCGTTCAGCAGTATCAGATTCCTGGACGTTGACGGGATCGATCTTCCTCATACGGCGAAAAGTCTCAGGGGTTACACCTATGAGGGCTCCGCAAGAGTGCTAAAGCGCGTGGCTTCTGATTACACATTCGTTACTGACGGGCTCCAGTTTAAATTGGAACAGCCAGGCGCCGAGGTCGTAACACTGGTCGGCCATTCAGAGCCGTTGGAGAACCTTGCGGTCCCGGTTTCGGTATTTTATGAAGGAAAGGATTATCAGGTCTCCGGCATAGGCCCTAAAGCTTTTTACGGTCTCTCAGAGCTGGTATCCGCCGATTTGGGCGGCATTTCTGAGATAGGGATGAAGGCTTTCGCCCGCTGCGCTTCGCTGGAAACCGTCAGCTTTGGCGGTTCCCTGAGGGAGATAGGGGCGTACGCTTTCTTCGGATGCGGTTCCCTTGCCTCCGTTAATATCCCGGATTCGGCAGCGTCCATAGGGAAGAGCGCGTTCAGCGGATGCACTGCGCTGACCAGCGTGGTTATCCCGGACTCAGTGATCTCCATCGGGGAGAACGCGTTCTACGGGCTCAGGTTCTTGGACGAGATGGGCAACGCGCTCGACTTCTCTGCTGATTGTATGAGCGGATACGCGTACGAGGGGAGTTGCCGCGTGCTCCAGCGCGTGGCGGGCGGCATCACGTTCGTATCCGGCGGGTTGGTGTTCAAGCTGGACTGGTCCGGAGACGAGGACGCGACTCTCGTCGGTTTCTCCGAGCCCGCCTCGCATCTGGCGGTTCCGGCTTCTGTAACATACGGAGGTAAGTATTATCCAGTCTATGACATCGGCCCTAAGGCTTTCTATGGTGTCGGAGAGCTGGTCTCCGCCGATTTGGGGAGCGTAACCGAGATAGGCATGAAGGCTTTCGCCCGCTGCGCCGCGCTGGAGACCGTCGACTTCGGGGGTTCCCTGAGGTCAGTGGGAGGGTACGCTTTCTATGCATGCGATTCCCTGGATTCCGTCATCATCCCGGATTCCGCGGTGTCCATAGGCAGGTGCGCGTTCCCGCTGTGCCCGTCTCTCACGGAAGTCGTCATCCCCGATTCTGTGGAGACCGTCGGCGACCGCGCGTTCTGGCTGTGCACATCCCTTTCCCGCGTAGCCATAGGAAGCTCCGTAAGTTCCATCGGCGACCAGGCATTCTACGGGATCAAATTCTGCGACGAAAGCGGAAAGATGCTGCCGGTGACCGCAGAGGCCCTAGCCGGCTATCTGTATGTAGGGTACGTGTGGCTGTACCGTTCTGCTGCTTGATTGGCAGCAATCTGATACCTATCAAAACGCTGGGCCCTGTAAAAGGGCCCCCCAGTCTTTCTATATCATTCAGTTCGTCCGCTGCTCAATCATTCCTGCTGAGCCACAGTCGGAATGCCGGTTGGCGGTTTTCAGACAGCCGTGCGCCTTTAATTTGGCATGTCCTATCACGGATTCCGTTTCGGGTTCTCCCGTACAATCGGCATCCCCGGGACATATGCAGCGTTACCGCACGCCCAGCAGTTAAGAACGGTTCTGAGGACTCATGTCATGCGGCAGGTCCGCAGGATGTTAGCATGGCATTCGCAGATGAATTGGGATATGATATTTCGGTGATCTATTCCGAGGTCGGGAAAAAGTATGGGTACGAAACTGTCACGGCAGAGTTTGCCGAGTTCGAAGAGCTGAAGCTGAAATGGGTCAGGCACGGCGGTTGGGCGCGGTTTTTCGTCAGCGATTATCTGGGCGACGCACCCAAGGAAGTCGCCGAATCCATCGCGGAGACCCTTATGAGGAAGATCTTTTCTGCGGAAGGCTCCGATTATTCCGGGGAGGTCTGCGATTGGCTCACATCCGACGGCTTCGTAGAAAGGAACCAGCCGATTTATATCTCAAGGAAAGACGGCATGGTGCCGCCGGAAGAGGGAAAGCACAAAGATCTCCGCGCATCGTACGGAAGGCTGGTATCGTCCGGTTTTCTGGACGAGGATCGGAGGGTGTTCTTAGGATGGGACCACGGCTACGGGGAGCCGGGTGCCGGCCGCTCAAGCGTCCTGATGAAAGTCGTCGGCGCATCTCCGAAACTGGATTCCGACGAGATCTCCGACGAAGCGTTCGATTACGCCGTATATTCGCTGCTTCTCCGTGTGTCCATCGGGTTCGTCCCATGCAGAAGAAGGGAGAACAGGGAATTCGAGGAGAAGCTGTCCCAATATCCGCGCAGAGACGAGCTCTCCGAGGAGCTGGCCAGAATAGGAGTGACCGTCTGAGGTGTCCCCCGAGCGCTAACACGCCGCATCACGGTCCGGCGATGACGCCGGCCTCCGGGCACTGACTTACGCCGGGGGTATGTGTCGGACCCAACGTTGGCCTCCGGTCATCGCTGCGGCGACGCGCCGCCAACTCCCGCAGGAGCCCCAATAATGGGATATGGGCCGCTGTGCGCCGTCCCGTGCACATGGCGCTCACTGATCGCGCCCCTTCGCCGGACCGGCAAAGCACCCATGCTCTGCGCGTAGATAAAACCGACCGAACGGCATGCGCGAGGCGGTTTCCGTGGAAAACTGTACGAATAGCAGTAAGTTTATTGTCGAACATCTGCTGAATCAGTAGAATATTCTTCGATTTCGAAATGTTTTCGTACCTATGTCTACGAATAACTGCAACATATGGGCCTAACTTCACAAAGGTTTATCAAATGATTGGGGATACGGTCTTCCATGAAGTCATTGCTGGCTCCAACATCTGTCGCGATCATCGGGGCATCCAACGACGAGACTAAACTCGGCGGGATGCTCGTCAAAAACATGATAAATGCGGGTTTCAAGGGAAAACTCTACCCGGTCAACCCCAAAGGCGGAGAGATACAGGGCTACAAAGCTTATAAGAGCGTAACTGAAATCGGCGAGCCCGTCGATCTCGCGGTCATCGCCGTCAAGGCCGCATTCGTCCCGGGAGAGATGGCCAACCTCGGAAAAGCCGGAATCAAATATGCGACCATCCTGACCGCAGGCTTCAAAGAGGACAGCCCGGAAGGAGCAGAGCTGGAGAAGCAGCTCAAAGAGGAAGCGAAAAAGAACGGGGTCAGATTCTTCGGTCCGAACTGCTTCGGAAACATGAATCCTGGGGCGGGCGTCAACGCCACGTTCGCGCACCTTCTCCCCAAGCCCGGGAACATCACGATCTTCTCCCAATCCGGCGCCGTCGGTTCGTCCATCATCGACTGGGCATACCGCAACCAGATCGGCTTCGCCAATTTCATCACGTTCGGCAACAAGGCCGACATCGACGAGGCAGACCTCATCGACCAGATCTCGGCCGATCCCAACACCAAGGTCATAGGCATGTACTGCGAAGGCATCTCCAACGGCGAGAAGTTCGTCAGAGCCATCGAGAACATGCCGGTCAAGAAGCCCATCGTGATATTCAAGTCCGGAAGGACCCAGGCCGGATCCGCCGCCGCTTCGTCCCACACCGGGTCCCTCGCAGGATCCGATGCGGTCAACAACGTGGTGTTCAACAAGCTCAACATCCACAGGGCATTGGATCTGGACGAGATGTTCGATGTGCTGAAGGTGTTCAGCAGCTGCAGCCCCATGAAGAAGGACGGCATCGGGATAATCACCAACGCCGGGGGCCTGGGGGTCATGTCCGCCGACGCTACCTTCGAGGCGCCCTACATCCATGCCGTCAAGTTCTCCGACGAGACAATCAAAGAGATCAGGGAGAGGGTGCCCAGTGTCGCCGGAGTCACCAATCCCATCGACGTCCGCGGTGACGCCAAGCCCGAGTACTTCAGGGAGGTCATCAGGGTTCTCTATAAGGATCCGCAGGTCGGAGGGCTGGTCATCATGGGATCGCCTCTTGATACCGCCGATCTGGAATCCGTCGCCAAGATTCTCGTCGAGATGAAGGACGAGATTCCGGTCCCTGCGGTGGTTTGCTTCGCCGGAGGATACAAGTGCGACCGCGCCAACGAGATTCTCAGGAGCGGAGGGTTCCCCTGCTTCGACACCCCAGACAGGGCCGTCAGAGCCCTCAACGCCCTCAGGAAATACACCATCCGCTCGGAGATCCCCCGCGATCCCCTCAAGGTCCCGGCAGTCTCCGGAAGGGCCCAGACCGAAGCCATCATCAGGAAGGCCAGGTCGGAAGGCAGGAACTCCCTCACCGAATCCGAGGGCAAACAGATCTTCACCGCCTACGGAGTGCCGATTCCCGGGGAAGGGACGGCCAACAGCGCTGAGGAAGCCGCCAAGGAATGCGACAGGATAGGCTATCCCGTCGTCATGAAGGTGGTCTCGCCCGACATCAAGCACAAGACCGATGTGGGAGGGGTCGTCGTCGGAGTCAAGGATTCCGCTGCCGCCAAGGAAGCATACACGAAGATCCTGGATTCCTGCAGGAAGAACGTTCCGAACGCGAGGATCGACGGCGTTTCGATCCAGCAGATGGTCTCCGGCCAGGAAGTCATCCTGTCCATGATCCGCGATTCCCAGTTCGGGCCCGTGGTTTCCTTCGGCCTCGGCGGAATATATGTGGAGATCCTCAGGGAGATATCCCAGGCCCACGTCCCCATGACGGAGCAGCAGCTCGACGAGATGATCACCACCACCAAGGCATACAAGCTTCTCTCCGGAGCCAGAGGGCTTCCCCCGGCAGACATCGACGCGATGAAGGATGCCATCAGGAGGATCGTCCTCATAGCACAGGAGAACCCCGAGATCCACGAGCTGGAGATCAACCCCGTCATCGTCGGACTCAAGGGCAAGGGATGCTGGGCCGTGGACGCCCTCGTGACCCTCTTCAAAGAATGATTTTTCCGGGAGGGTTTTCCCTCCCTTTTTCCCGCGTTCTCCGCATCGATCCGACGGAACGGGTTTAATAGCCGCTGGCGATGGAGGGCCATGACATCCGAACTCGTATTCGTCGGGCTGGGCCTCAGCGGCACCGACGGAATGACCGTCAAGGCTCTCAACGCCCTCAAGGAATGCGACATCATCTACGCCGAATTCTATACGTCCACGCTGATAGGGACTTCCCCCGAGGATCTCGAAAAGGCCGTCGGGAAGAAGGTCAACGTCCTGTACAGGGCGCAGGTGGAGGAAGGCGAGGACATCATCAGGGATGCCATGAGCCACAGGGTAGCCTTCGTGACCGCCGGCGACACCATGCTGGCAACCACCCACGTGGATCTGAGGATTCAGGCCGCAGAAGCCGGGATCCCCGTGAGGATGTTCCATGGAGTTTCCATATTCTCCGGATGCCCCACATCGCTGGGCCTCCAGCCCTACAAATTCGGGAGGGCGGTCACCCTTCCTTTCTTGGAGAGGAATTACCACCCCAAGTCCCCGTACGACCACATCATGGAGAACAAGGCCCGCGGCCTCCACACGATGATCCTCCTGGACATCCGCGCCGACGAGCACAGATACATGACCGCCCATCAGGCCATAGAGTGGCTGCTGTAGGGCGAGAGCAAGTGGGGGGAAGGCCTCATCACCGACAAGACGCTCCTCTGCGTTGCTTCCAAGGTGGGATCCCCGGAGGAGAAGGTATTCGCCGGGTATCCGCGCGATCTCCTGGCCATGGACCTGGGGGAGCCGCTCCACACCCTCGTCCTCCCAGGGAACCTGCATTTCATGGAATCCTATGCGCTGGTCAAGTTCGCCGGGGCTCCCGAAGAGATAGTCGAGGACGACTGAACCTTTCCCGGGGCCCTTCTTGCCCCCGGTTTTTCCTCCCGACCGTCCGCCTTATTTACGATGCGCCCAATCGGGTGGCATGCCCGTCTGCATCGTCGTCCCCAAGCGCCGGGGGGAATCCGTCAGGTCCCAGCTTCTTTCCGAAGGCATCCTGGATCTCGGCCATAGGATACGCGCGGAAGGCGACAATCTTCTCATCCCCATAAACGTCCCGTCCTACGGGGATTTCGAGGTCGTCGAGGCCGATTCCCCGGCCCAGGAGCGCCGTCCCACCGACTACAGGGAGGTAGCTGATATCCCTGCCGATCTCAGGGACGAACTGCCGTCATCTTTTGACGTCATAGGCGACATAGCCCTGATCAAGCTTCCGGATTCCCTGATGCCGTACAAATGCGAGATCGGAAGGGCTCTGATGGAGGTCAACGGAAGCATACGCACGGCGTTCCTGGATTCAGGGGTCAAAGGCGAGTTCAGGATCCGCGACCTCGAAAGGATCGCCGGCTCCGGGCCTTCGGAGACCGTCCACAGGGAGTTCGGGGTCTCTCTGCGCACCGACCCTTCCAAAGTGTATTTCAATCCCAGGCTATCCTCTGAAAGAGCAAGGATCGCGTCCCTCGTGGAGGACGGGGAGACGGTCATAGACATGTTCGCCGGCGTCGCGCCTTTCGGGACGGTCATCTGCAGGAACGCGGATCCCGGCGCGGTTTATTCCATAGATCTCAACCCGGAGGCCGAGAGGTTCGCCAGGATCAACGCCGAGAAGAACCATATAAACAAGCTGTTCCCGATCACCGGCGATGCCATCGAGGTCATACAGAGGCTTCCCATCGCCGACCGCATAATCATGAATCTCCCGCAGACGGCGGACAGGTTCCTCGGCTGCGCCCTGGGAAGGCTCCGCATAGGCGGCATCGCGCATATGTACAAGATAACGGAGTGCGAAGGGTTCAGCGGATTCTGCGCAAAGCTGGAATCTGATATGGCGGCCCTGGGATTCGGGATAAGCGTGGAAGCCTCCGAGCTCAAGACCTATTCGCCGACCATGAGCGTCTACTCGCTGGACATCCGCCGGGAGTCCTGAGCCAGACGGCAGGCGCAACAATGGATATTATTAAGCATTTGTATGTAAGAAAAGGCATTGATACTCAGAAATCTTTATATACTGTCATGTCGAATCAGATAATGTTGAGGCATCAGTCAAAGTGAGACAGCCCACAACAAAAACAATGAGAGGTAGATACAAATGGTCGCAATCATCACCGCAGTTGCAGTCGCCGCAGTCACCCTTGCCGCAGTCGTCGCTGTTACCTACGCAGCTTACAGGGCTGACAACGCATCTGGAAAGGTCGTTGAGCAGTACTATCTCGGACAGACCGGAGCCGAGTCTTCCGCAGAGTGATTTCAAGGTCCTAACCCCGGGATCCGTTCCCGGGTTCCTTTCAATTTTCTTTCCCTTTTTTCATTGCTTCTTATGATCATTCAGCCGTGGACGTCTGCGGTCCGATGGAAATCATCTGTTCGGTTCAGAATATCTTAAATATGATTGATTGTTACACTTTATTGATGTCTCATCATTTATGTTGAAGCATCTTCAAACAATCTGTTTTCCTCATTTGGGCTGGGGGCACCCGGCCTATCCATCTTTTCTCCGGCCGGATGCCGCTATGGTTTCAGTCTTTTCCGACCGGTTTCAGCGTGATTCCGGTCTGGCCCTGGTAATGGCCGGATCTTTTGGCGTAGTTCTTGGCGGAGGCCGAGCTGAGGGTTTCGAACACCATCTGGCAGAACCTCTCGCCGATCGGTATCTCCACGGGTTCGCCGGACGCATTGTATCCGCCCAGCGTCAGCGTCCCTTCGAATCCGGCGTCTATTTTTCCGAACGCTCCGATTATCCCTTTTCTTATCCAGGTCGTCCTCATCCAGAGCGATGCGCAGAGGTCGTCCGGCATCCTGATGCGCTCGACCGTGGATACGTAGAACATCGTCTTCGGCGGGATGACGGCGATCCCTTTCTCTATCGCGGCCGGATCGCCTGATATGGAGATCTGCGCTATGCGGAGGTCGTATCCGTTGGGCGTAAGCCCCCTTTCGCTGAAATCGCTGATTCCGATGGTGCCGGTCATCATGCCCTGCATCAGGTCTTCGTCGGACAGTATTGCCATGGTTCCCCGATATCAGGCTACGATTTAATAATACAGAGGGGATTCCGGGGCATGATTTTCCCTCCTTTCCTGGCTTCTTCCGGAAAAATCGGAGTGACCGCGCCATCGTTCGGAGTCACGGACCCCAAGGATATAGCCCGTTTTTCAAGCGCCAAGAGGAAGCTGGGGTCCATGGGCCATCCGGTCGTCGAAACTTCCGATGTCTATACGGCCGACAGCGAGGGGAGGAGCGCCCCGGCAGAACAGCGCGTCCGCGAGCTGCGCTCCCTTCTGGAGGATCCCGACGTCCAATACATCGTCGCTGCCAAGGGAGGAGATTTTCAGATCGAGATGCTGCCTCTCATGGACTGGGACTGCCTGGCGAGGAATCCGACCTGGATGCAGGGCTATTCAGACAACACCGTGCTTCTGTTCAAGGCCACAGCCGAGCACGACATAGCCACGGCATACGGGGGGAATTTCGGCGATTACGGGATGGAAGAGTGGCACAGCAGCGTCGCCGAGAATCTGGAGATAATAGAGGGCAGGAGGGCGGACCAGTCCTCGTATCCTTTCCACGAGGAAGGCTTCTCCGACAGAGAAACAGGATTGGAGGGGTTCAGCGATGACGCCCCTACGGAATGGGTCTCGTCCTGCGGAGACGCCAGATTCGGCGGGAGGCTGATTGGAGGGTGCATGGACGTCCTGGATTGGTTCCATAGGAAAGGCGCCGCCGACCCGTCAGGATTCGTGTCCAGGTATTCGGGGGAAGGGATCGTCTGGTACATGGAGACATACGATATGGATGCCGGGCGCGTCGCGGAGATGCTGAGGGGGATGTCGGAGGACGGCTGGTTCGACGGCGCGGCCGGATTCGTTTTCGGGAGGCCTCTGTTCTTCGCCGGAGAGGACTATATGGGCACCGTCTGTTCCGTGCTGTCGGATTTCGATGTCCCGAAGGTCTTCGGCGCCGACGTCGGCCACAAAGCCCCAAGAATGACGTTCATCAACGGCGCTTACGCGGTTTTCGACGTCCGCGGAGGGAAATGCAGGCTTACCTACAGGTTCGGCCGATCTTTCGCGGTCCGGCCGCGAACCTATGGGCATATTTAAAACTGAGTTCAATAATGGACCCGCATGAATTTGCTGCTGCTGCTCGGGATTCCGATCGGGATCGGCCTGCTTTATCTGGGTTCCGAGTGGCTTGTGAAAGGGGGCAAAGGTTTGGCCCTCCGCCTGGGAGTCCCGCCGTTCGTGATCGGTCTTACGATATTGGCGTTCGGTTCGTCGGCTCCGGAATGCATCACCTCCATAGTGAGCACGGAGACCCCCGAAATAATAACGGGGAACGTCATCGGGAGCAACATCGCGAACATAGGCCTCGCCATCGGTCTGGCCGCGATCATCTCGCCTATGGCGGCCAAGTTCTCCACCATGAGGTTTGAGCTCGGAATGATGCTCGCAGTTTCCTTGGCTATGTTCGCGCTCGCCTTCATCGGATATGCGGGATTCATCGTTGGAGCAATTTTCGTAGCCGCCCTTTTCGTGTTCGTATATGTCGTCTACCGTCTGAAGAAGAACGATGAGGAGGGGCAGGCATCTTATACATCGGAAGTCGTGGAGGAAAAGGAGGATTCGCTGGGATACCCCATTCTGGCTTTGATGGTGGTCATCGGCCTGATCATGCTTTATTTCGGCGCAAGATTCTTCGTCAACGGGGCGGTGGAGCTGTCCCATATATTCGGAATGTCCGAGATGTTCATCGGATTGGTCGTCGTCGCCGTCGGAACTTCCCTGCCGGAAATCTGCATAAGCGTTCTTGCGGCCCGCCGCGGCGAGAATGAGATGGCGGTCGCGAACATCGTCGGGAGCAACATATTCAACGTGCTGTTCGTGCTCGGGATCGGAGCCCTTCTGGTGGACGTCCCCATACCCGATTCCGCGCTCATCTTCCATCTGCCCATAATGCTGCTGCTGACGGCCGCTATGATGCTGGCCGTTTACAGGAAGGACAGGGTATCCAGGCCTGTCGGCGCCCTTTTCCTGGCGGTATACGTCGCATATGTGGCGATCATGATGGCGATCCCGTCGCTTACAATATGAAACAATCCTTTCCGCTCCGTCGCCGGGTCTTTCGGGCGGCGGGGCATTCTGCGTCCGCATCTGTGTATGAAACGATGGCCTGCGCTGGGCCGGCAAATGGACGGACATAAACGCATTGAAACAATGCAATAGAATGATAATGGTGCAAGGGATGGGATTTGAACCCACGGACCACTAAGGACAAGGCCCTCAACCTTGCGTCGTTGGCCATGCTTGACTACCCTTGCACTGGTAAGAGGTCGTATTGAAGACTTAAATATAAATCTTTCTGTTTTTTCTGTCCATGTATTTAGGGTTTCAGGATTGCCGCTCCCATCCCGTCCGATTCCGCAGACCGGAAAGGAAGGGGCGGAGCCCGGCGCGATCGTCTGCGCCAGTATTCGCGCCCGGCTTTCCCCAGGGCGATGACGTTGGCGTCAGGGCTCGATATGGGCGTCTCGCATCCCGGGGCCAGTATGAACCCTCCTCCGTGACCTGCGGCGTCCAGGATCCTGTAGCACTGGGACGTGATCGATTCCGGCGTCCCCGACATCATCTGCAGCACGGGGTCGATGTTCCCCATTATAGCTATCTTCCCGGCCGCGTTCTCTTTGGCTTTCCCCGGATCCACGGCATGGTCGAAGCTGAGGCAGTCCGCTCCGGTTTCGGGCAGCTGCTTCATGGTCTCGAGGGTGTTCCCGCAGATGTGGATGAAAGTGGGGACTTCCCTGTCCATGGATCTGACGTCGGAGACGACTTTGGCTATGTGCTCCTTGGAGTATTCCGCGAACATCTCCGGCGGGATGATGTCCTGGGACGAGGTCGGGTCGGCCATCCACATGAGCGTGGCTCCTGCGTCTATCATGCGCCTCTGGATGCTGGAGACCAGGCCGGTGATCTTTCTGTTCAGCTTTTTGACAAGCTCGGGCTGGTCGAAGGTGTTCATCAGCATGTTCTCCACGCCCATGACATATCCGGATGTGGTGATCGGCCCCCAGGACAGTCCGCAGATGTGCAGGTCTTCGGGGAGGATCCTGGCGGTCTCTTCGATGCTTCTGGTGAACACCTGGGTGAATTTCGGGCAGGTCTTCTCCTCGTAAGGGTCGAAGAGCTCCATCCTCTCTATGTCTTCGGCCGTGTCGACGAGATGCCTGGGAACGCGGCCGTAGTCGTCCTCCGGGAAATTCACGTCCATTCCGAGGTCCACGAACGGAACCTGGGAATCGAGGATCGGCTTGACGAAATCGGACAAGGTCTTCATCGCGTAGTCGACGGACACCTTCGCTGACAGCTCCGGGTTCCACCTGGCCGCTTCCATGGTGACCCCAGCGCTGCGGGCTGCGGTGACCAGAGCGAAATTGTTGACGGGCGTCCTGTCGGTCTCTTCGAAATTCAGGGCCGCCTCGACGCATGCCCTGTGTCCCGCGTCTTTCATGCCTGATAATCTCGCGCGTGATTCATATTATTTGTTCATAGACGGCGTATTATGCGGTCCGAGAATTCCTCCGCCGTCAGGGTCCCGCCCACGTCCGGGGTCCTTTCCCCGGCGGCGTAGGCATCGCAGAGGGCGTCCATCAGGGCGCGGGATTCCTTTTCCATCCCGAAATCGGAGAATGCCAGGCATCCGCCTATTATCAGGGACGTCGGATTGGCGTATTTCCCATCCACATCCTGCGGGACGCTCCCGGTCACGGCCAGGATCTGGTCGTCCCCGACGTAGACGTCCGGAGACAGATGGTTCCCTCCCGTGAGGCCGGCCAGAATGCCTCCCGCGACCTGCCCGAACAGGTCGGCGCAGACTACCGTCCCGTACTCCCCCGGCCTTCTGACGGCCGAAGCGGCCCATCTGCGGACGGTCTCCTCCGAGAGCTCGAAGCTGCCGGTGCCGAAGATGTTCCGGAAGCAGTCCCTGAACATCCCGCTGGATTCGGGGAAGATGTCGCTGGTGATGCACACGGCCTTCTTCTTATGCTCTATTTCGGCATACGACATCGCTTTGGCCATCATCCTGCTGTAGTTCCCTTTCCTGACATATTTCGTCAGGGTTATGCCGTCGAAATCCTCGGTCTCCACGGTATCCCTTCCGGGGGCCGGGCTGCAGAACCAGAGCGAGGTGTCGATCCCGGTCTTCCCCAGGTCATCGGCCAGGGTGCGGAATCTTTTGCAGACGGCGTACAGGTCCAGCTGTATCCTCAGAATGTTCACCGGATCCCTTTTCTGGCTGACGGATGACTGGCTTAGGTCTATGGGGCCGCACAGAGCAGCCCCGCATTCAGAAGCCATCTCCATCGTCCCGCGGGGAAGATGCGATCCGGTGGTCTCGTAAGCGGACGCCCCTATGTTTCCTTCCAAGAATTCGATGCCTTCCGCGGACGCATCCAGGACGGACCTGACCGAATCCATCATAGCTTTTCCGATTCCGTCTCCGGGAAGAAGGAGTATCTTATCCATCTGGATACCTCTTTTCTCGTCGGAGTGGATGAGGCCATATTTAATGGTAAGGGCAGAAATGCCGCCATCCAGGAATCAAACGGCTGATGTGCAGATAAAAAGGCGGAGCCAGCGCCCCGCCGGGGTTTCAGAGCAGCCTCTCGGCGAGGGAGGCGTATATCAGAGGCAGAGTGATGGTGGCGTCGCCTTCGACAGTCATCTTCTTGGCGTCGGCCTTGACCTTCCCCCAGGAGACGGCCTCTCTCAGCCTGGCGCCGGAGAGCGACCCGTCGTATTCCTCGGCGGTGGTAAGATAGACGGCGTAATCCAGGCCTCCGCGGAACTGGTTCCACCAGATGACGTGGTGCTTGGAGATGCCTCCCCCGATCATGAGTGCGCCGGTGTATTCCGCATGGTTGGTCATCTCGGACAGCATCTGCTCGTCGCCGAAGAGGTCGATCCTGAATTTCCTGTGGGTCTGGTAGTACATCCAGAGCTGGCATCCGAAAGATCCGTCGGTGATCCCGGGGACGACGACGGGGATCTGGTTCTTCCAGCACTGGTACATGAGGGAATCCTCGTTGCCCATCCTCTTCCCGACCTCCCAGATGATCTCGTGGGTGGTCATGGAGTCCTTCCCTTCGAAGATCTCGTCGAACATGGGCAGGATCTCCCCTTCGAGGACCTCTCCGTAGCAGGAGTCGGGGACCAGGACGTTCCCGAGCCTGGAGATGGAATACTCATCCCTGAGCTTGGCGTCGTCCATCATGAAATCCCCTTTGAAATAGTCCTCGTAAGTCCTGGAGATGTCGTGGTCCAGGGTGCCGCAGGTGGTGATTATGAGGTCCACCATATGGTTCTTCACCATGTCGACGATGACGCCGTGGGTTCCGGTGGCGTTGATGCAGGCCGGGAAGGAGAGGATTCTGAGGCATCCTTTCTTGGTGATCATCTTCTCGGCGATGTCGGCGGCGTCGGAGAGCTTCTGGGCGGTGAATCCGCCGGCGCGTCCCATGGCCCTCATCAGCTGGTCTACCGTCATTCCTTTGGTGATTCTGATGTCTTCTACAGGTATAAGCTCCAGATCGTTCTCGGGCATGATATCCACTTGGCACCGGTTAGAGACATTCCCTTAAAATATGTTGCCGGCAGAATCGATGCTCATGGCTTTCATCATGCGCTCCGCGGTTTCCTCCGGGGTTCCAGAGCCGTCTATGACCGTCAGACCGGGGACGGAGAGGATTCTTTCCCTCATTTCCTTCATTGAACCCAGATTCTCGAACATTTCGCGCTCGTTTCCGCGGGAGCCGGCGCGTTCCATCGCCGTCTCCGGGTCCAGATCGATGAATATCATGGCGTCCGGGCGGGGCATCACCGACGAGAACAGTCTGAAGACAGGCTCCGCGATAGGGTCCGGAAGATAATAGGCGGAGAGCGTGTACCTGACAGCCAGAGCATTCCTGCTCTTCTTTATGCGGAACGCGTTCAGGAACATCTCCGATGAAAGGAACGCCGCGGCCGCGAACGATGCGGGAATCCCGTCTTTGAGAAGGAAGCGCCTGCACGTGCGGCCCAGGAATCCTTCCCCCGGGTGCTCCAGCAGGAGGATTTCCTGCCCTTCCCGGCGGATCATGTCCGCCAGGATCTTGGACGCGGTGGTTTTCCCGCTTCCGTCGAGGCCGTCGATGCTCACGAACACGCCCTCCAATCGAATCGCGGATATATCGGGCTGCCGATGGCGTTGCGATGATGGTGATGGAGCGTTCCAAGGGCTATCCCGAGATCAGGGAGGCCCTCGGAGGGAAGAAAGCTTACGTATGGACATGCAACACCTGCGCCAGATTCTGCGGGGCCGGCGGGAAGGAATATGCCGAAGCCATCGCTTCGAAGCTCAGGGAAGACGGGATCGATGTCGCCGGGGTGCAGTCCACCTCGGCCGCATGCTTCATGAAGAACGCCGGAAAGATGGCCGCCGAAGCCGGCGGGTGCGACGTCATCCTCGCCCTCTGCTGCGGGATAGGCGCGTCGTGCGCGAGGAAGGCCTCCGGAATCGAAGTTCTGAATCCCGTCAGGACGCTCGGCGTGGGATACCTCGATCCGGACGGCATCCCCAGGCTGTCACGAGCCGGGATTCCAGTCCGCGCGGGCGCATAGGGCGGTTTTATTAGAGATGATAATGGACAGATACCTTATTTGGACGGGAAAAACAGCATATATCTGCGAACCGACTGGATGCCTATGAAAGAGATCACAGAGGAAGAGCTGCTGAGAACCATCGAAGAGAACCCGATGATATGCACCCGCGCCATAGTCAAGAAGCTCCGCCCGGAGGAGTTCAAGGACAACGCCACATATCTCGAATACGTGAGGAGCATAAAGCCGACTCTCATGAGGCTCTGGAAGAACGGCACCATAGTGTCCTCCAAGGTCCAGTGCTGCACGTTCAACCTGAAGCAATGGCAGATCTCCAAGCTCAGCCGATCGGGCCATCCGTCGGCAGGCAGGAATCTATATTATATCAGTCCAAGGCTATTCGGGCCGCGATACCAATGATAATGCACGAGCTCTCCAAAGACAGGGTCACGCCCGACAAATTCACCGCAATAATCGAGATCCCCAAGGGAAGCAAAGTCAAGTATGAGATCGACGAGGAAACCGGATTGCTCGCTCTCGACAGGGTCCTCTCCACTTCCACCGCATACCCCTGGAACTACGGCTTCATCCCCAGGACTTATGCTTTCGACGGAGATCCCCTCGATGTGGTCCTCCTCTGCTCCGAGACCCTGTTCCCTAACACTCTCGTCGAGTGCAAGCCCATCGGGCTCCTCAAGATGGTGGACGGCGGCGACCAGGACGACAAGGTCATAGCCGTGCCCACCAAGGACCGCCACTTCAGGGATTTCGACAGCATCAATCAGCTCCCAAAGCATCTCACCGAGGAGATCAGGCACTTCTTCTCCGTCTACAAGGCCCTCGAGGGCAAGGTCACCGAGGCCAAGGAGATGCTGGACGCCGATGACGCGAAGGAAATGGTGGCCGTCTGCAAGAAAAGATACGACGAAAAATTCCCCGGCATGTGAACGCCGCCCCAAACTTCCGGGGGCCCTTCCCGCACCGGGCCGGGCCCCCATTATTCTGAGTTTATATTTTAAATACCTCTTCCTTATTGCTTGGAAGGAGGACCAATATGTACGCCATGATCAAAGATGTCGAGAGGCAGGTATGCATCCCGCCCGTGGAGCTCGGCGACGACTACGAGGCCAACGTTGAGAAGCTCACTTGGGAGACTTTCGGCGGGAGGTTCGGAGAGGACAAATCGTTCACCGTGCTCATCCAGAACGTCAGATCAGTGGGGCCCGGCCGCATAGTCCACGGCAACGGGGGAGTGCATCAGTCCGTCATGTTCGACGAGATAGTGTTCAAGCCCGAGAACGACGAGATCGTCGAGGGCAACGTGGTCGAGATCGTGAAGTTCGGGGCTTTCGTCAGGTTCGGTCCTTTGGACGGGCTCCTTCACGTGAGCCAGGTGATGGACGACCGCGTCGACATCGACGAGAGCAACCAGAGGCTCGTCGGAAAGGAGAGCGGAAGATATCTCGCCGTCGGGGACGTCGTCAGAGCGAGGATAGTCAGCCTCGATCTCAACGAGAAGAGCCCCCAGGAGAGCAAGATCGGGCTCACCATGCGCCAGACCGGCCTCGGAAAGCTCCAGTGGCTCGAAGAGGACGGAAAGAAATCGGTCCGCAGAGGAGGCGAAGACGATGAGTGACGTCAGGAATCTTCTCGCATGCAAGTCATGCAAGATGCTCTTCGATTCGGAGGCGCTCAAGGAGCAGAAGCTCCCTCTGTCAGAATGTCCCCAGTGCAGGGGGCAGCTCACGAAGGATTGGCAGGGATACCTCGCCGTCGTGGACTTCGAGAAGTCCGAGATCGCCAAGACCATGGGGATCTCCAAGAACGGCAAATACGCCCTGAAGGTCCGCTGACACTCATGTTCGAGAGGGATCTTGTCCTTCCGGCCTCCCAGAGGCAGGCGTTCAAAGAGCCCATCGGAACTGAGCTGTACGATTCCGATCTGGATTCGTTCAGTAAAGAAACCCTTTTGGTGACGGTAGGGGACGTGGTGTCCCTGACGTTCAGAAACCGCGGCATAAGGCCGGATCTGTCCATATACGACGGATTCACCGAACGCCGCGGGATGACCCAATTCGCCGAGCTCGTCCGCGATGAGCCCAAGGAGAGGGTCGTCAGCCCTGCGGGAACGATATCCGCGCAGCTCGCGGATGCCGTGCGCAGGTGCATCGGGGAGTCCGGATGCGGGCTGATCCGCGTGGAAGGGGAGGAGGATCTGGCATTGCTGCCGTGCATCCTCTATGCCCCCGAAGGCGCTCGGATCGTATACGGATGGCCCGGGCGGTGCATGATGCTCGTCGAAGTGGACGGGCAAGCCCAGATGAAGGCCGCCGAACTGGTCGCCAGACTGGAGGAATCAAAATGAAAATGGAAATCACCCAGAAGAGGGAGAACCCTCTCTTCGAGAGGACAGAGGTCTACTTCACGATCGATCACAACGGGGAATCCACCCCCGGAAGGAACGCGGTCGCAGAAGAGGTCGCAAAGCAGCTGAAATCCAACAGGAAATGCGTCGTCGTGGACAGCATCGACTCCGTCTACGGAAGGGGCATGTCCAAGGGATACGCCAAGGTCTACAAGAGCACCGAAGCCGCTCTCAAGTACGACCGCGAGCATCTCCTGAAGAGGAATGGAATCGAGGCGCCCAAATACGAGGCGCCCAAGGCCGAGGAGTGATTCTTATGGCAGGAAAAGCAGCCGCTAAGAAAGCATCGGTCAAGAAGAGCAGCGCATACAAGGTCGAAGGCGACAAACTCGTCAGAGTCAAGCCTGTCTGCCCCAAGTGCGGGCCCGGCGTTTTCATGGCTGTCCACAAGGACCGCAAGGCCTGCGGACGCTGCGGATACACCGAGTTCGACAAGAACTGATGTTCCATTCCCGGGGGGACCCGGGAGAAACGCTTTATTTTGTACTACGGGCCTGTAGTATAGCCTGGATAGCATGGTGGCCTCCGGAGCCTCGGACTCGGGTTCGAATCCCGACAGGCCCGCTCCCATCGACAGCCAGCAGTCTTGTTTTTGAAATCAATAAAAACTGCCGGGAGACATACAGCTTTTCCTGTCGTCAGCGGCGCCCTTCTCCGCCTCCTGCGACCGGGGCGGGCCCCGGTTCACGGAGAGCCGCTATTGAGACGGACTGGGGCGGGTCCGATGCCGCCGCTTTGCCGCCGGATCTTTCCATGTCTGACCTACCAATAAGACTGTATGTGCATATGATATTCATATAATCCTATTTTTTATTGAATTATCAATGGATTATATTAATATCTGAATACTGAAACGACCGGCCGTGCCCCCGTTCTGTTAGGTAGTTAAGTTGTTGCCCCCCGTCTGCGCCTTGGATGCCCTGCCCGGCCTAGAGGGGAGATTCAGAGGGCGCTTCCCTGGGCCCCCGGCGCCGGCGGCGCTCCCGGGAATCCCCGGGAGGGGGCCAGTATTGATCCACGCAACGCGGTGCGCCTTCCCGTCGGCCGACGGATCCCTCGCCAGAAGGCGGCCCGCCCGCGTCCTTCCCGTCCCCCTGCGGCCCGACTTCATCCCCCCATCCGCCGGGGCTGTAGTGGGCCAGCTTCCATTCCCCCAGCTCGACGTCGTCCCGGTGGGAGTCCACGTACTGCTCGATGATGCGGAGGAGGATGGAGCATTTCGGCTCCTCGTAGACCAGGCTCAGGGCGGTGAGGTCGTAGCTCAGCGACCTCGGCATCCTCACGGTCACGGCGGCGTCGCTGGGCCCGCGGGGCGACCGATAACGGTTCCTGTGGAAATCAAGGTCATGTCCGCGGGCATAGGGCTCCCGGAGATAAGGATGTCCGTGCTGGGGCGCACATATGTGCGGATC